>Ga0111538_10001296_pt1 | contig 35002 bp, 21 predicted proteins | sample SoiMethybrSBSTD1_FD_79669 | JGI IMG/M metagenome (GOLD analysis project Ga0111538, IMG submission 79669) | Bulk soil microbial communities from a Populus tree surrounding site in Tennessee, USA - Soil MetaG P. TD hybrid SBSTD1 (version 2)... | ecosystem: Environmental > Terrestrial > Soil >...
CGCAAACGCAACGTTGGCCTTCTGTTTGACCTTAACCGGATGGCAAACGAGCAAGAGAAAGCCCTCGATAAGGTAATCAGGGCTCAAACCTCAAATGGAGGGTTTGCCTGGTTCCCAGGTTTCCCGGAAGACAGATACATGACTCAGCACATCGTGGCGGGTATGGGACATCTGGATGTTCTTGGTGTTAAATCCGTACGTCAGGAAAATCGTACCTGGCACATGGTGACAACCGCGGTTGAATACCTTGACGCACAGATCAAAGACGATTATGAGCAGCTTAAAGCGATGGCCAAACGCAATCAGGTAAAGCTTGAAGACAAGAATATCGGCTATACGCAGATCCATTATCTCTACACGAGAAGTTATTTCAAGGACATCGCGGTTCCCGATGATGTACGCGACGCGTTTCAGTATTATCTGGGTCAAGCAAAAAAATACTGGCTTGAACAGAACCTCTACATGGAAGGAATGACCTGTCTGGCATTGCACCGCTTCGGCGACAAGGTGACGCCCGCATCAATGATCAAGTCATTCCATGAACGCGCCCTTCGTTCCGAAGAGATGGGTATGTACTGGAAACTCGATCACGGCTACTTCTGGTATCAGGCTCCAGTCGAAACACAAGCGTTGATGATCGAGGTGTACGATGAAGTCGCGGCCGATGTAAAATCCGTCGAGGAATTGAAAGTCTGGCTGCTTAAACAAAAACAGACACAGGATTGGAAAACAACGAAAGCAACTACAGAAGCCTGTTATGCCTTGTTAAGAAGGGGAACGGACATCTTATCCAGCACTAAGGTTGTCGACATAACCGTAGGCAAAGAAAAGATCGATCCGACAAAACGCGAAGACACCAAGGTAGAAGCAGGTACAGGCTACTTTAAAACAGCATGGCAAGCAAGTGAGATAAACGCTTCAATGGGTAATATCCATGTGTCGAAAACCGATGAAGGAGTCGCATGGGGTGCTGTGTATTGGCAGTACTTTGAGCAGCTCGATAAGATCACTGCAGCTGAAACTCCATTGAAGTTGAAAAAAGAATTATATAAGCAGGTTAACAGTGATCGCGGACCGGTGCTGACACCAATAAATGAGCAATCGCCATTGAAGGTCGGTGACCTGGTAAAAGTAAGGATTGAATTGAGAGTTGACAGAGTTATGGAATATGTCCACCTGAAAGACATGCGCGCCGCAGGGTTCGAACCTGTATCAACATTGTCGACATATAAATTCCAGGATGGGCTCTACTATTATGAAAGTCCACGTGACCTTGCAACAAACTTCTTCATTGGATACTTGCCAAAAGGAACATTTGTTTTTGAATATTCCTTAAGAGTCTCTCAGAAGGGAAATTTCTCAAATGGCGTAACTACGATTCAGTGTATGTATGCTCCGGAATTTGCCAGTCATTCAGAAGGGATTCGAGTTTCAATTAATTAAGATTTAGGATTGCTAAAAAATGTGGGACTGCAATTGTGCAGTCCCACTCGACTAATATAACCAACCTGTAAACAGACCTTTCGACACGCAAACGAGGGGACCAAAGCTACCACAACAACGCGCACATCTCAATCACCTGAAAGCGTGAAAAATATTGGTGTAAGTCTATATCCCCCGAATCGGTGATTTTCCGTCACAACTTGATTTAGCTCCAAAGAATGTCTTCATTTATGGAAGCAATTTTTTGTTAACTGTTTGGGCTAATTAGATGCGTCTTATATGGAAGATACTCCCCGCGGTGATGCTATGGCTTTTCAGCTTTCAGGCTTTCCCTCAAACTAATAAGATTGACAGCCTAAAGAATTTGTTGCCACTTACGAAGGACGATTCAACTAAAGCTGAAATACTTTACCAGCTTGGTCTGCACCACGTTCGTACTGATTTTAAATCTGCGCGGATTTTCTACGATTCAGTCTTGAAGATGGTGGCTGGTAAAAAGGAATTAATAAGATTGGAGGCAGACGTATTACTGGAGATTGGGAACTTGAATTACGAACGCGGGAACTATCCCCTGTCTATCGAATACTATGCGAAAGCATCCGAAAAATACGAAGTAATCGGCGGCAGGACAAAAGCCATGGGACTCGCTGCGATCAACAATAATCTTGGTGCTATTCTTTCGCTCATGAATGACTGGGAAAATGCGCAGAAATATTACTTAAGAGCTTTAGAACAAGAAGAGCGGCTCGGTAATATCTCGCACATGGTGACAATATATTTCAATATAGCGTTTGTATTCAGCGACATGGATGAATGGACCAAAAGTTATGAACACATGCTGAAGTCCTTTGACCTTTCAAAGCAGTCAAAAGATAAATCACAGAATTTACAAGGATGCGCGCGCCTGGCCACAATCTGCTTTAAACTAGGGAGAATCGATGAAGGCAAGTTGTACTTGAAAAAATCGGATTCATTATTGCGGTTGGCGAATGCGCCCCTGGATCTAATCTATTACAACCATGCGTACGGAACCTTTCATCAGCAGACTGGACGTTACGTCACTGCAGTCAATTATCATAAGCTCGCATACGAGGCAGCAATAAGGTGGGATGATCCTTACTACCTCGCCGACGAAACACTCGAAATTGGAAAAGATTATTTGAAGCTTTCAAAGTTTGATAGCGCGGAATTTTACTTTAAGAAATCATATGACATTTCCTCTAAATATAAGTACAAGCCTAAAGTGCTCCTTAGCCTTATTTCTCTCAGTGATTTGGAAGAAGCTAAAGGAGATTATAACAAGGCGTATGAATATAAAAAAACACAGGCAAGTTACGCCGATAGCCTCGTCAAAGAACAAAATGCGTATCGTATCCTTCTCATAGACGGAGAATTTGCTGCAGAGAAAAGAAGCAACGAAATCAAGCAATTACAGAAAGACAAACAAATACAGGCTCTGTCGCTGGAAAAAAAATCAACACTTAACTACCTCCTCGTATCATCTATCATTGTACTGCTCGTTCTCGGGTTCCTGATATATCGGAATCTTCGCCATCGTCACACGTTGGCGCAACAACGGGACGAAATAAGTCAGCAGCGCATTCGTGAACTTGAGAAGGATCGCCAATTGGTCGCAGTAGATTCTATGCTGAAAGGCCAGGAAGAAGAACGAAGCCGAATGGCTAAGGATCTTCACGATGGTCTAGGAGGAATGTTAAGCGGAGTTAAATTATCACTAGGAGCTATGAAAGGAAACATTATTCTATCAGAGGACAATACGCGGCTGTTTGCAAGCGTACTCGACCAACTTGACCACTCCATCAACGAGATGCGGAGGGTCGCCCACAACATGATGCCAGAAGCATTGGTGAAACTGGGGTTGCAGCAGGCAATAAAGGATTATTGCGATGGGTTGAATGAAGCCAATAATCTTCGCTTCAATTCTCAATTCTACGGACTTGAAAAACGAATGGAAACCTCGACAGAAATAGTCGTCTACCGGATAGTCCAGGAGTTACTGAATAATGTTGTGAAACACGCCCAAGCAACTGAAGTGTTTGTACAACTCATGAGGCATGACAAAAATCTCAACATCACCGTCGAGGACAACGGACGTGGATTTGATATCAATGAGGTCGGCCGGGGAAAGAGCGTCGGGCTAAACAACGTGCGTTCCAGAGTGGACTATCTGAAGGGTCAAATCGATATTCGATCAACACCCGGCACCGGCACTTCTATTCATATTGAGTGCACTGTACAAGATGTACTGGAAGAGAACAAATGAACGACGTCGCTTAACCATTGATCCATGACTTTAAGAGTCTGCTGGCTTTACGGATTAATTCTTGGTAGTTGGTTGATCTGTTCGCCTTCAGGATCTTGCGCGCAGAACAAGAAGATTGACAGTCTTGTACAAAGGCTCGAAGCTGCAGAGCAGGACACAACAAAAATGAAGCTCCATTATAGTCTCTACTACGCTCTTAATGGCTATGACAAAGAGAAAGCAAAGGAACACCTGGAAGCTGGCTATGTCCTGGCGAGAAAAACTAATGATAAGCGACGCGAAGCGTACTTCTTCAAAGAAATGGGAGGATTGTTATTTGACCTGGCGAAGTATGAAGAGTCTAGATCATCTTATGACACTGCCATAACCCTATACGAGGAGTTAATGCGATTAAGCAAGAATGAAGAGGAGCTTAACAAGCATAAGCTGGCAACAGTGGATTGCCTTACCGGACTTGGCTTGTTGTCAGCAAAACTCTTTTATTTCCAGGAATCTATAAGATACTACCTCGATGCTATTGAAAGCATTTCGGATGTAAAAAATACGAAAGAGAGGGATAGTCGACTGTTGTACTTATACCTCAACATTGCAAGTAACTATTACGAGCTCGAAGACTTCTCGAGCTCGCTCAAGTATGACAAACAGTCCCTGAAATACGTTGACGAGAAACAGGATATTGATGGTTACATCACTGGGCACCTGTTCGTAGCAGACGATTATAGTGGACTGCTCCAATTTGATTCCTCCTTTGCATATCTCGAAATCGTCCGCCCTTTGGTTGCAAAATTGAACAAACCCAACCTCAACCAGCGCTATCATCTTATACTAGGCAGTATCTACCGAAAAAAATACGATTGGAAGAACGCATACGATAATTTTAAGAAAGCTGATGAAGCAGCCCTTATTCTCAAGGACGAGTTTCAGGCCTTGAACAGCGAAGAAGGTATGGCAGCGAGCTTGATGAATCTGGGCAATTTGACAAAAGCACGGGAACTAGCAGTTGTTGCGCTAAGCAAATCAGACAGGTTGAAGGTTCCTTTTGGTAAGGTCCTAACCTTAAAGCTCCTCACAGAAATAGAAGAAAAAGCCGGAAATCTTGGTAAGGCCTTCGAATACCAGAAACGGTACATCATCGTGAATGACAGCATGAAAAAAGAAAAGGTGGAGGCGCAGATGGCAGAGATCGAAGTTAAATATCAAAATGAGAAAAAGGAAAAGGAAATCCTTCAGCTGCAAAAAAGCAATGCTATTCAGTCCCTTGCTCTTCAGAAGCAATCGACTTTCAATTACTTCCTCATTGGATCAATCATAACTCTTTTAGTCATTTCTATTCTTGGTTATCGCAACTTAAGGCACCGTCAGCAATTGGCCATCCAAAGGGACCAGCTTCAGCAGCAGCGCATACGTGAACTGGAGAAGGATAGACAACTAGTGGCTGTTGATTCTTTGTTGAAAGGTCAGGAGGAGGAACGAAGCCGCATGGCGAGAGATCTCCATGACGGGTTAGGTGGAATGCTAAGTGGCGTGAAATTATCACTTGGGGCTATGAAAGGAAATATTATCTTATCGGAGGAAAACGGTAATCTCTTCTCAAGGGTACTTGATCAATTGGATCATTCAATAAACGAAATGCGGAGAGTAGCGCACAACATGATGCCTGAAGCACTCGTAAAACTTGGACTTCAACAGGCAATCCAGGACTATTGCGATGGACTTGCCGAATCCATTGCAACAAAATTCAAGGTTCAAATACACGGTCTCGAGAAGAGAATGGAGGAATCTACGGAAATTGTGATCTATCGGATTGTGCAGGAGCTACTCAATAATATAGTTAAGCACGCCAACGCAACCGAAGTATTGGTACAGCTCATGCGCCATGACGGCAATCTTACGATAACAATCGAAGACAATGGCAATGGATTTGACGTCGGTTCCTCTGAAAATAAAGGCAGTGGTCTTGGCAATGTACGCTCAAGAGTTGATTATCTTAAAGGACAGATGGATATACAATCCCATCCTGGCAAAGGAACTTCAATTCACATCGATTTTATAATTCAGGAAATGTGATGGAAAAGATAAAATTAATGATCGTTGACGATCATCCTATGGTGCTGGAAGGAATGAAGGCACTGCTTACAAACTTCGATTACATGATCGTAGCAGCTACAGCCACAAACGCTTTTGAGGCGATGGACAAACTTAAGAGCGAGGCTGTGGACATCGTAATTGCCGACATCAACCTGCCTGAAGTAAGTGGTATTGAGCTAACCGCGCGGATAAAAAAAGAATATCCAGGCATCAAGGTGTTGGCCATGAGCACATTTAAGGAACGGAGCTATATCTCTCAGATGATCAAGAACGGTGCATCCGGTTATTTGGTAAAGAGCGCATCAAAAGAAGAAATCGAAGCGGCCATCCAGAGCGCGAATGAGGGTAAACTATATCTCAGCCTTGATATAAATTCGATCGATTTGAATTCCGAAGTTGCTTCTGATGTACCTGCTGTGAGTCGGCGCGAGAAAGAGGTGCTACAACTGATCGTCGATGGCCTTACAAATCCACAGATAGCTGAGAAGTTATTTATAAGCCTCCACACCGTTGATTCGCATCGCAAGAATCTTCTTGCAAAATTCAATGTAAACAACACGGCATCATTGATCCGCGTCGCCATCAAGAACAACCTCGTAGAGACATGAGCGGTTTCGAATTGGTCCAGCGGGTTTAAACCACGCGCCATCCTGGTGTTGCCATCCACGTCCATTAAATTTCCTCTCAAGGACAACCACCCGGCTAAGCATAGCCTTTTAGATTATCAAATAATATTATATTTACTTATAGTCATGAAAAACTGTCTGATAGCCTTGGGCAGGCTTGTCTGCAAATCCTGAAAAGACGTGGCTTCTATCATTGCTGAATTTGAATGTGACATTTTCGTCAGCTATCGCCAGAACGATAACCGCTCCGGGTGGGTCACGGAATTTGTTCGCAAACTGAAAGAAGAACTTGCCGCAACCATCAAAGACCCAATTTCACTCTATATTGATTCTAATCCTGATGACGGACTGCTCGAAACTCACAATGTTCACAAAAGCCTAGAGGGAAAACTGAAATGCTTGGTTTTTATGCCCATTCTTTCCCAAACTTATTGTGACATCCGGTCGTTTGCATGGCAGCATGAATTCGTTGAGTTTAACAAGCTGGCAAAAGAGGATCAATTCGGCAGAGAAATCAAACTAAGCAATGGGAATGTCAGTAGCAGAATTATACCCGTTCGAATTCATGATCTTGATGCAGAGGACAAAGCAATAATTGAAAGTGAACTAGGTTGTCCATTAAGGTCAATAGAATTCATTTACAAAGAACCTGGTGTCAATCGACCACTAAAACCAACAGACAACAAGCAGGACAATCTGTACAAGACCGAATACCAAAATCAGGTCAACAAGGTTGCTATTGCCGTCAAGGATCTGATATACTCCATCAAAACACCAGGGTCCAAAATATTCCTCGATTCTCAAAAAAGCGAAGCTTCGATTCTTAATGAATCAGCCGAAAGTGCTATTGCCGTTTTGCCATTTGCGAATTTGACCAACGATGCAGCACAGGAGTATTTTTGCGATGGCATCACCGAAGAGATCATAAATACTCTTACATCTTTCGCCAGTCTCAGAGTGATTGCCCGAACATCGGCCTTTGCGTACAAAAACAAATCCCAAGACCTAGTTGAAATTGGCAATCGCTTAGGCGTCAATTACATTCTAGAGGGAAGCATAAGAAAGGCGGGAGATAAAATCAGACTTAATGCAGGTCTTGTTGATTTAAGGCATGGCACTCATATTTGGAATGGAAAATTTGACAGGGATCTTACAGATATCTTCTTGATTCAGGAGGAAATCGCCCAATCCATCGCGAGCCAGCTGAAGATCTTATCACACGACAAATTTTCAAGACCAAGAACCAATAATATGGAAGCCTTCAACCTATATCTTATGGGGAGAGATATTGTTTCAAAAGGAAAAGATGGCTGGCCAAGAATTAGCATTGAGTTCTTTAACAAGGCTACGCAAAAGGATCCAAAGTTTGCATCAGCTCATGCTGCTATCGCACTATCAGCGTGGGTAAACGCATTTGAAGGCCAAAAGGCTGCGCAGGAACTGGTAAAATCTCATGCAGCCCTAGCGTTACAAATCGATAATAACAATGCCGAAGCACATGCTGCGATTGCGTTATCTAAGTACTACAATGAATGGAAGTGGGCAGAAGCTGAATCGGAGTTCATTAAAGCATTGAGAATTAACCCCTGGTCGGTTTTATCGTTGCATCATTTCGGGACATTATTAAGTAACCTAGGACGATGTAGCGACGCCTTGCGTCTGTTGAACCGCGCACTGACGATCGATCCTTTGAATACAGTTATAAATCAGACAGTCGGATGGTGCTACTTTGCGATGAGAGACTTCGAACGATCCAGGATTCAATCGCAGGAAACTTTAAACATCGAACCAAGCAACTTTCTGGCTAGAATTGTCTTGTGTTTTGCGCTGATCGAACTTAAGTCCTACGACGAAGCAAAGTCATTGATAGCCTCGATGCCCGAAGACAACTTGTTTGCAAAAGCGTGTGAAGTGTGGCTCAATGCATCTTCCGGTAATATCGAACTGGCAAGAAACATTACCAGCGAAATGTTGAAGAAGGGGATGGAATCACCTAGTTGTGTCGCTTGGATGATGATAGCTATCAATGAAATTGATGAAGCATTCGTGTGGCTTAACAAGGCGCTGGAAAAAAAGGATCTTATGATATTAAGCTTACCGGTGTTTACCTGGTGGGACCCAATTCGCAACGACGCCAGATTTCATGACGTGCTTATGAATACCGGTCTTTCCGAATACTTGAGAACTTTTTCTCCACTTCCATTTTAGTAATTTGCTAAATCATAATGAATACTGGCAGCCGCTTTATTAGCTTTTGCCCGTGCTTCCTCAATCGTCGATCCTTTAGCGAGACACACTCCCATTCGTCTTTCACCCTGCACTTCGGGTTTACCGAATAAACGAAGTTGTGTATCTGGTTCTGATAGTGCTGCTTCGAATCCGCTATAAGAAATATTCTTTGAATGACCTTTCACCAGAATGACAGAAGATGCAGACGGACCGAGCTGACGTATGACGGGAATCGGCAATCCCAGGATCGCTCTCACGTGCAACGCAAACTCTGAGAGGTCCTGCGAAATCATTGTAACCATTCCTGTATCGTGAGGCCTGGGCGAAACCTCGCTGAAATAAACTACATCTCCCTTGATAAAAAACTCTACACCAAAAATTCCATGTCCTCCCAGGGCATTGACCACCTCAGCCGCGATCTTCTTCGCATCTTTCAACGCACTATCGCTCATAGGATGTGGTTGCCATGACTCCTGGTAATCGCCGTGTTCTTGACGATGACCTATTGGTTCACAATATGAAACACCACCTCGATGACGAATAGTAAGCAGCGTGATCTCGTAATCGAAATCAATAAAACCTTCAACGATTACTTTTCCTCCCCCGCTCCTTCCTCCCTTCTGCGCATACAACCATGCTGCGTCTATATCACCTTTAGTTTTCACCACACTTTGACCTTTCCCTGATGAACTCATGATTGGTTTCACTACACATGGAAATCCCATCTGACCAACAGCGTCAATGAACTCCTCTTTTGCCGATGCAAAACGATAAGGAGAAGTCTTTACTTGGAGTTTTTCAGCCGCCAGCGTTCGGATTCCCTCCCTGTTCATTGTGAGTCGCGCTGCATTCGCTGTAGGTATGACGGTGAACCCTTCCTTCTCTAACTCGACAAGTGTTTGAGTGGCTATAGCTTCTACTTCCGGTACGATATAATCCGGTTTCTCCTTTTCGATCACGCCGCGCAAGGCGACCGCATCAAGCATTGATATTGAATAGGATCGATGTGCAACCTGCATAGCGGGAGCGTCTGGGTAACGATCAACGGCGATCACCTCAACACCATAACGTTGAAATTCGATGACAACTTCTTTCCCCAATTCCCCTGATCCCAACATCATCACTTTAATCGACGAAGAGGTTAGCGGTGTTCCGATTTGCAAATGATCGATGGTTTGGTTCTTCATAAAAATTTGGCGTGATACTTCATACTTGTGGCAAATCAGTCAAAAATAACGACACGGCTCCAGGTGTCCACAGTAGGCGGGTAAAATTATCCACATTTTTGGGACCACAAATCCCCATGAAAGTCGCTTTGTCGATGCCCTGCGCACTTTTTTTCCCTATTAATTCTTGGTAAGGTTTTTACCTGTTTCTAGGCAGACTTTTTAATATGAATAAAAAGGTTTTGATAATCGATGACGAGGAGGATTTGGGGTTGCTAATGAAGCGTTTCTTTTTCACAAGAAAGATCGACGTATTTGTTGCACACACCATAGCCGAAGGCATGAAGCTTTTAGAGGAGGAGAATCCTGATTTCATTTTTTTAGACAATCACCTTCCAGATGGACTGGGATGGGGTAAGACAGAATATATTCTGGATAAATACCCGCAAACTCAGTTAAATCTCATAAGCGCTCTTGATGTGCCTAAAACCACGACGTCATCGTTCAGGATACTGGAAAAACCTCTCCTCTTAGAAGAATTAACTAAAATGTTCGGCTAACCCCGGCATTCTTCTTAACTAATGGGAAGTTTGACAGCTAATTACAAAAGCCGAAGGAATGCGTGGAAGAACAAACAGAATTGATGAAATCTTAACGCCGATTTTAAATCGTTTTCAGAAAGAAACTTTTGCAAGAGAAGAGGTAAGCGAGAAGCCTCCTTTTCGCTCAGAACTTTTTAGTACTGAGCAAATGGAGCAGCATGCACAACACCTTGCCACAACACATGAACTAAGCGCTAAAGATGCTCCCGAACTTCTGCTAAAAAGGCTCGCTGAAAATGAAGAAATACTCTTTGAGGTTACCAACCTGTTACACGACGCTGTAAGGGATAAGAAAGCAATTACTCCTGCTGGGGAATGGCTGCTCGATAACTTCTATTTGATAGAAGATCAGGTAAAAATTGGAAAGAAATATCTGCCGAAGGGATACAGCAAAGCGTTGCCGCGTCTAAGCCACGGAGTGTCTTCTGGTTTTCCCCGTGTGTACGACATTGCCATACAGATAATCTCACACAGCGATGGACGCGTCGACATGCCAAGCCTCGTCAACTTCATCTCGGCCTATCAAAAAGTCACTCATCTTACTATTGGCGAGTTGTGGGCCGTTCCGATCATGTTACGCCTCGCGTTGCTGGAGAACCTAAGCCGGGTCGCTGCACGCATCGCTGTGGATAGAAACGATGCCGAGCTTGCTGCCGAATGGGGTGATCGAGTTATACAAACCGCTGAAGAAAATCCAAAGGATCTTGTCCTTGTGATTGCCGATATGGCAAGGTCTAATCCTCCGATGGTCAGCGCATTCGTAGCGGAGTTCACGAGAAAATTACAGTGGAAAGGCCTAGACCTCACTCTTCCACTCACATGGATCGAACAGCACCTTACGGAAAGTTCGATGACGATAAATCTTATGGTGCTTGCCGAAAACCAAAAGCAGGCGGCAGACCAGCTCTCGATGAGCAACAGTATTAACAGTCTGAGGTTCCTCGCAAAAATGGACTGGCGTGAATTCGTGGAATCGATGAGTATAATCGAACAGGTGCTTAACCAGGATTACAATGGCACTTATGGCGGGATGGACTTCTACTCACGCGACATCTATCGCCACTCGGTCGAGAAGATCGCAAAGCATTGCAAGAAATCTGAATTTGAAATAGCAAAGGCGGCGTTACACTTTGCAAGAAAATATGCCTCGGAACACCCTGCTGAGAAGAAGAAATCTCATGTGGGCTATTATCTTATTGACCGGGGTCTAAGCGCGCTTGAATCACATGCCCGCATCAGCCCTTCGTTCTTATATGCTCTGACACGATTCTTTCAAAGGCATTCCGGAAAAGTGTATACGCTCGCCTCAATGGTGCTTACGTTTTGCATCGGAGTCGGCCTTACGCTTAAAGCTTACGAGGATGGTACAGAATTAAAGCTGCTATTGATTGTGGGGTTGTTGTCGCTCCTGGCTGCAAGTCATTTTGCAATCGCGATCACCAACTGGTTGGCTACCCTCCTTGCAAAACCGCATCCACTTCCTAAGATGGATTTCTCATCAGGAATTCCAACCGCATTTAGGACGCTCGTGACCGTACCCACAATGTTAGAGAATAAGAAGCAAGTTCAAAAGATCATCGACGATCTTGAGGTCAGGTTTTTATCAAACAGGGACTCGAATCTTTTTTTCTCGCTGCTTACGGACTTTAAAGACGCCGCGGAAGAGACTACACCTGAGGATGAAGGACTGCTGCTGCTCGCAAAGCATGGAATTGAGGAACTTAACCAAAAGTACGGACGACTTAAGAACGATACTTTTTTCCTGTTTCACCGTCCCCGTAAATGGAATCCAAAGGAAAAAGTATGGATGGGATATGAGCGAAAGAGAGGGAAGTTAGGAGAGTTGAACCGCTTACTTCGTGGAAAAGATGAATCCAATTTCTCTCTGATAGTTGGAGAATCTTCGATTTACACTACAGTCAGATATGTTATCACATTAGATGCTGATACACAATTGCCAAGAGAATCGGCTCAAAAGCTATCGGGCCTTATGGCTCATCCGCTTAACCATCCCGTTATCGATGCAAAAAGAAAGATTGTCAGAGAGGGATACGGCCTCATTCAGCCACGTATCGCGATAAGCCTTCACGGCGCGACAATCTCACAATACATAAGAATGCATGAGAATGACTCAGGCATTGATCCTTATACAAGAGTAACTTCTGATGTTTACCAGGACGTCTTTCACGAGGGATCTTTTATTGGAAAAGGAATATATGACGTCGACGCTTTTGAACGAGTGCTGAACAATAGATTTCCAGAGAACAGGATCCTCAGCCACGATCTGCTGGAAGGGTCTTACGTTCGATGTGGTTTTGCCAGCGATATTCAGTTCTACGAGGAGCATCCATCCCGCTACAGTGCGGACGTTGCAAGAAGGCATCGATGGATCCGCGGTGATTGGCAGATCGGCAACTGGTTCCTTCCCTTCGTACCAGAAGCCGATAGGAGCCTTCATACTAATCCGATTTCCGCCTTATCGCGCTGGAAAGTATTCGACAACCTTCGTCGTAGCCTGGTCCCGGTTGCTGTTTTCATTTTACTAGCGCTCTCATTCACAGTACTGGATGAAGGTTGGCTCTGGGCCATTACGTTGCTTGCAATTATGCTCCTTCCCTCACTTTTTGATTCGGGATGGAGTGCATTACAGAAACCTTCAGAAGTAAGTAAATCACAACACATCACCAATGCTGTTGAAATCACATATAAGAATGTGAGCCGGGCGCTCTTCTCATTGGCCTGCCTTCCCTATGAGGCATTTGTGAACCTCGATGCAATTGTCATAACATTGTGGCGAACGTATATATCGCGGCGAAAACTGCTTCAGTGGAACCCATCCAGTCAGGAAAAGAAAGTCAAAGAGACGCTCTTGGACACGTATGTAACGATGTGGATAGCGCCGTTTGCTGTGTTGTTACTGGTTGGTTATTGTATTTTCGATCGGCCACAAATGTTGCCGCTGGCGTTGCCTGTACTTTCTCTTTGGGCAATTTCACCAGCATGGGTCTATTGGCTCAGCCGCCCCATGGTTCCATCAAAGACAAGAGTATCTGCAGAGCAGAAAAACTACTTGCGCGAACTTGCCCGAAAGACATGGGCATTCTTTGAAGATCTTATCGGACCGGAAGATAACTGGCTACCTCCCGATAACCTTCAACAGTATCCTATTCCAGTTGTTGCTCACCGCACGTCTCCCACAAACATCGGCCTTTCATTGCTGGCTAATTTAACCGCACATGATTTTGGTTACGTTACCACGGGTAGGCTACTGCAACGTTGTGGCCTCACGCTGGACACCATGGAAAAGCTTGAGCGTTATCAAGGTCATTTTTACAACTGGTATGATACAACGACCCTACGAATCCTAAATCCAAAATTTATCTCCACAGTCGACAGTGGAAACCTTGCTGGTCACTTGCTCACGCTGAGACAAGGACTGTTTTCTCTTTCCCGGGAAAAGATCTTTTCATCAAAGTTTATTGATGGACTTCAGGATACACTCAGAATCGCTCTTAGGACAGACAGTAAAAAGAATCCCGAGTTACAAAATTTTGCAACATGGTTTATCGAGAGAAGCATTGAGTCATATCGTGACCTTAAGCACCTGAGAATATTTTTGAACGAAACAACAGATCGACTAACGCCGCTGCTTACGGCCGTCAAGGATGATCAAATACCAGAAACTTTCCGATGGATAACATGCCTTGATCAGCAGGTAAAGTCGCTCATACTGGAGTTGGATTATCTCGTACCATGGCTGAATCTGTCACCAGCGCCCCCGAAGCTAAAGGAGATAGAATCGAGAATTTCTGACGTTCCTACACTAGGTCAACTAACGTCAATAGACCTGTCCATTGTGCAGCAAAAGGATTCATTAGTTGTCGACGAATTATCAAAGGAAGAAAGCGAATGGATAAACTCACTTGAGGACGCTTTCGGAATCGCCAGCACTCGGGCGCGTGAGCGCGTTGCACATATTCAGGAGCTGGCTGAACAATGTTTCGAGTTTGCGGACATGGAATATGCGTTCCTGTACGACAAAACCCAACATCTTCTTTCAATCGGATTTAATGTAGACGCTAATCATAGAGATGCCAGTTTTTACGACCTGCTTGCTTCAGAGGCAAGATTGGCTTCATTCGTTGCTATAGCGCAGGGCAAGTTGCCTCAGGAAAGCTGGTTTGCCCTTGGAAGAAGATTAACCAACGCTGATAATATACCTGTTCTTTTGTCGTGGAGCGGTTCAATGTTCGAGTATCTGATGCCTTTACTTGTCATGCCTACGTACGACAACACACTGCTTGATGAGACGTATAAGGGTACCGTTAAGAAGCAGATCGAATATGGACATCAGCAAGGTGTTCCCTGGGGCATCTCGGAGTCATGCTATAACATCGTTGATACCGGCCTCACTTATCAGTATCGTGCATTCGGAATTCCAGGCCTGGGATTTAAACGGGGATTGGGACTGGACCTCGTGGTAGCGCCATATGCAACGGTACTTGGGCTTATGGTTGATCCACTTGCTGCATGCACCAACCTTGGAAAGTTGATCGCTGAAGGATTCGAAGGCAAGTATGGTTTTTATGAGTCAATTGACTATACCCCCACCCGGTTACCACGCGGACAATCGCGTGTGGTTATCCAGTCATTTATGGCACATCACCAAGGCATGAGCCTGCTTTCGATCGCTCACTTGTTACTCGATCAACCCATGCAAAAAAGGTTTGAAGCCGATGTTCAGTTTCAGACTGCTCTCTTGTTGCTTCAGGAGCAGGTGCCCAAAGCTACCGGTTACTACACGGCTTCAACAGAAATGGAAGATATCACGCCGGTTTCGTCACATGCACAAATTCGTGTGATTCATACTCCGGACACACCAACGCCTGAGGTACAGCTTCTCTCGAACGGAAGATACCACGTAATGCTGACTAATGCCGGTGGTGGATACAGTCGCTGGAAAGAATCAGCAGTAACGCGGTGGCGTGAAGACAGCACGTCGGATCCATGGGGAACCTTCTGTTATATCCGCGACCTTGACAGCAAAATATTTTGGTCAAATACACATCATCCGACTCTAAAGGAAGCTGAAGCATACACAGCGGTTTTTTCTCAGGGACGAGTCGAGTTCCGGCGCCACGATGAGCAAATAGAATCCTACACCGAGATCATCGTATCTCCGGAGGACGATATTGAAATACGCCGCGTTCACCTAACGAACCGCTCCAAGCGGATGAGGAATATTGAATTGACCAGCTACGCCGAAGTAGTAATGGCTAATCCAATGGCGGATGCACTTCACCCGTCGTTCAGTAACCTTTTTGTTCAAACTGAGATCCTTGCCGCACAAAACACCATCCTATGCACGAGACGTCCGAGATCGCGGGAGGAGTCCCCACCGTGGATGTTTCACATGATGAAAATATTTAGCAAAGGAGAGCATAGTGTGTCTTATGAAACGGATCGATATAAATTCATCGGCCGTGGAAGAAGTCAGGTCCGCCCCGTTGCGATGTACTCTAACAAACCTCTTTCAGGTTCCCAAGGCCCCGTGTTGGATCCAATAGCCTCGGTACAATACAGGATCAATCTCGACGAAGGTGAAACGGCAATTGTTGATATAATCACCGGAATGGCCTCCACGCGCGATGAATCACAATATCTTATAGATAAATATCAGGACCGTCATATGCGCGACAGGGCTTTTGAATTATCATGGACGCATAGCCAGGTCGTGCTCAGGCAAATCAATGCGTCGGATGAAGATGCGGAAATCTTCGCGCGAATGGCGAGTTCCGTGATCTACACCAATCCATCACTACGTGCCAATGCTCCTATTCTAATTAAGAATCAACGAGGACAGTCCGCATTGTGGAGTTATTCAATTTCCGGAGACCTCCCAATTGTGTTATTAGAAGTTTCCGACAACGCTAATATTACCCTGGTAAAACAAATGATCCAGGCTCAGGCTTACTGGCAACTCAAAGGCCTGGCCGTAGATCTTGTGATTCTGAATGAAGACCCCAGTGGCTATCGGCAGGTTCTTCAAGATCAGATACAAGGATTGATTGCGGCTGGTATCGGCATGAGTACAAGCGACAAACAGGGCCGGATATTCGTGAGACCTGTTGACCAGGTATCCGCCGAAGACCTTATTTTGTTCAAGGCCATTTCACGAGTGATCATTACAGACAGCCGTGGTTCGCTTGAGGACCAAATCAACAGACGCGCCTCTACAAAAGTAGGTATCCCCTACGTTGTACCTACACAAACTCATCCTCCTACAACGGCCACAATCGAGCCGGTCGAAGACCTGCAGTTCTACAACGGTATTGGCGGATTTTCCTCTGATGGTCGTGAGTACGTAATTAACTGCCGCGACGGAAATCACACTCCTTTGCCATGGATAAACGTCATCGCTAACAAGAATTTTGGCACTCTTGCCACTGAGAGCGGAATTTGTTATACCTGGTCAGAGAATGCCTACGGATACAGGCTCACGCCATGGAACAACGATCCGATTACGGACCGAACTGGTGAAGCCTATTTTCTCCGCGACGAGATCAGTGGTCAGTATTGGTCAACTATGCCAAACCCCGGCCGAAGCAAAATACCCTATGTAACTCGACATGGATTTGGCTATACAAGTTACGAGCACATTCATGATGGAATTCAAATTGAAGTGACTGTTTTTGTCGACGTTGAGGCACCGATCAAGTTTGTAGTCTTTAAGATCAACAACACGACTGGAAGATCGCGTAAGTTATCGGTAACAGGATACGCCGAATGGGTCCTGGCGGATCTGCGCTCCAAGTCTGCAATGCATATCGTTACCGAGTTGAACTCGTCAACGGGTGGGATAATCGCAAAGAATTCATATAACACTGATTTTCCAAATCGTGTGGCGTTTTATGACGTTGATGATCCACAATATGAATTTACGTGTGATCGGTCTGAGTTCATTGGGCGTAACGGATCGTTGCAAGACCCTGACGCAATGAAGCGTGCAAAACTATCGGGTAAGTCCGGTGCTGGATTCGATCCATGCACCGCTATTCGGATACCTTTTGAAGTTGGTCCTGGCGCCACAAGAGAGATCGTCTACCGGATGGGTGCTGGTAAAGACAGGTATGAAGCAGAAGATGTTATACGTCATTTCCGCGGAAGCAAAGTGGCAGCCAGGTCTCTGGAAAACGTGAAGAACTTTTGGCTAAATAAAATCGGTGCGCTCCAGATCGAAACTCCGGATAGCGCATTGAATATTCTCACGAATGGCTGGCTACTCTATCAGGTTATTTCATGCAGGCTTTGGGGACGTACCGGATTTTACCAATCAGGTGGAGCATTCGGTTTTCGCGACCAGCTTCAGGATGTTCTCGCGCTCCTTCATGCAGATGCCAGGATGGCGCGTGAGCAGATACTGCTTGCGGCGTCGCGTCAGTTCAAAGAAGGTGACGTTCAGCATTGGTGGCATCCGCCAGGAGGACGCGGCGTACGAACGCTATGCTCTGACGATTATGTTTGGTTGCCCTTTGTAACATCTCGTTACGTCGCATGTACAGGCGACAAAGAAATTCTCGATCAGGTCGTTCCCTTTATTGAAGGACGACAACTGAACGCGATGGAGGAATCATACTATGATATGCCTTTCACGTCGGAAAAAAGGGCAAGCTTGTACAACCATTGCAAACAATCCATTCAACATGCGCTTCGATTTGGTGAGCACGGGCTTCCTTTAATTGGGTCTGGTGACTGGAATGATGGAATGAACATGGTGGGTATTCATGGGAAAGGCGAAAGCGTGTGGCTTGGGTTCTTCCTTTATGATGTGTTAATGCGATTTATAACCATTGCAAATATCTGCGCAGACACCGAGTTCGCTGAAGTTTGCAAGCAGAGCGCTAACACCTTGCGAAAAAATATTGAGAAGAACGCATGGGATGGCAACTGGTATCGCAGAGCGTATTTTGACGATGGCACTCCGCTTGGCTCATCTTCCAATACTGAATGCAAGATCGATTCAATATCACAAAGCTGGTCGATCCTTTCCGAAGCGGGTCAGGCTGAAAGGACGACAAAAGCAATGAAGGCAGTGGAAACTTATCTCATAAACAAAAACAAGGGATTGCTACAACTCCTCGAGCCACCATTTAACAGTAGTGAAATGGATCCTGGATACATCAAGGGATATGTACCGGGCGTTCGTGAGAATGGAGGCCAATACACGCATGCGGCAATCTGGATGGTTATGGCTTTTGCAAAAATTGGCGACCGCGCCCGAACCGCAGAGTTACTTAGCATGATCAATCCAATTAATCACGGATCGTCGCAAGACGGCATGAACGTGTACAAAGTTGAACCTTATGTGATGGCAGCTGATGTTTATGGAGTAAGTCCTCACACTGGCCGAGGTGGCTGGACGTGGTACACAGGATCAGCAGGCTGGATGTATCAGCTCATCGTCGAATCGTTTATTGGCCTCAAACGACAAGGGAACATGTTGTGGTTCGAACCATGTATTCCGGAAGATTGGAATTCGCTCCGCGTGAAATATGAATACCTTAATACCACGTATGAAATTGAGATTATTCAGAGTTCTTCCTTCGCAAACGAACAGACTATCGCTGTGGACGGAGTTGACCAGAAAGGAAAGATCTTCGTTATGAATGATGATGGCGGTGCTCATTCTGTCACAATCAAATGTAATCCGGACTTGCAAAAAAAGGATCTCAAGAAGATGAACATCAGAGAAGCGGGAGCATGAACCTGCAATAACATTACTTTCTTTTGAGGCGCTGCTCCCAATGTTCGGCCTGCTTCTGTCGATCAATACTTCCATCGGCCAAACATTTTTTGAGGGATTCGTTCATCGGGCCTTGAGAGGTCAGGTGATAGAACCCGCAATCGTCACACAGGTAAACTGAGATCGGCCCATTGCCGTCTCTGTAATTAAATTTCGTCCTTGCAGCAATCAGGGCTTCGACAGCATTTTCATACGATTGAAAAGCCCTTTTGCCTGAAATACATCTATTCATTGCTTTCATAACTCAACATATCCACGTTTTTCAACCGATCGCAGCGAATTTTGGTTTTTGTTCGCGGCTAATTGAAACCGATGTATCAAAATAGATATCTCCTGCTAAATTTGCTGCCTAATTTAGCGTTGCTATGAAAACAGCAGAAATCCACACAAAAAAGGGCGTGATGAAGATCCGGTTTTATGAAGAGGATGCCCCTAACACTGTGAAAAACTTTATCGATCTCGCCGAGAAGGGTTTTTACAATGGCCTGATCTTTCATCGAGTGATCCCAAACTTTATGATCCAGGGCGGATGTCCAAATGGCATCGGAAATGGTGGCCCGGGTTATCACATCAACTGTGAGCTCACAGGGCAAAATCAATATCATGATCGGGGCGTGCTTTCAATGGCTCACGCTGGCCGTAACACAGGCGGTTCTCAATTTTTTATTTGCCACACGCGAGATACTACCAAGCACCTCGACCGAAATCACACGGTATTCGGAAAGGTCTACGAGGGCTTAGAAGTGATCGATGCCATACGTCAGGGTGATGTGATGGAGAAGGTCATTATTAAGAATGTAGACTAGAGTCCCCATTATTGTTTCAAGTGGTCGTTCAAACTGTGGTAGTTATTACACACCACTCGGGATCTTGTTGCTTTTAACAACGTGCAAAGTGTTTTTAGTGCAAGACGTTCCGGAATAGAAATTGTAAAAAACTAAGTAACAACAATTGACATATGAAAAAAGTATTAGCAGTAGTAATTGGCTTATTGGTATGCGGCGGAGCCATTGCACAACAGGGAAAAGCATTTTACAACACTCCGTATAAATCACGCAACAGCGGTTCGTTCAGCAAGGCTGCGAGCCTTCTTACGTTCAGTTATGGGTTTCCTAATGAATCTATAAAAGGATATTCACATAAGGGATACAACAGAATTGGATTTGGTCCTTTGTACGCAAAGTATGAGCACGGAATCATCGATGAGATTGGAATCGGAGGACAACTTGCACTGGCTGGATTAAGATATGACTACAATAACGATCAGACGGAAAGAGTCAGAACGTTTCACTTTGCAGTGCTGGGTTATTATCATTTCAACAAATTGATACCTGTTAAACAGCTGGATGTCTATGCTGGAACTGGTCCCGCTTTCAGGAGCAGAAATGTTACCTACAGCGATGATTCATACGACAATTATTCAAGCACGGACGTAATCCTGGCATTTAAGGTTGGGGCCCGCTACTATGTCAAGAATAACTTCGCATTTTATGGCGAAGGAGGTTTCGATCATATGAGCGATATAAATCTCGGCGTTACCTTCCGTTTGTGAAATAGGAACCATCACTTTGCAACTATTGGCCTGGGGGACGAAAGTCTTTTGTCATGATGATTATTATCATCTCAAGGGTTATTCCCCCTAGCCTACATTGTCGACGGGCTTTTTCAGGGTTTGAGCTAGTTGGCGGTATTCTTCTATATCTGGACGCGTAAATGGACTGATGTGGAAGAAATTATCTGTCAAATCCTTATATTTAGGTATGGAGTTGAGTTTTGATAAGCCGTTGTCAAGCCAAGGATTATATAATTTTACCTCCCATGAGGACAAATCAGGTTGTTAACTTTGCGCTAGGGTTGGCCTTATCCTCCCTAATTTTTTTCGCGGAGCTAGTCTTGCCTTGGGCATACCTGGCCTACCTGACGATGGCTATTTACCTCTGGAAGGTCCCTACAAGATCAACCTATACGCCATGGCTTGGCGCGATCACCTCTATCCTTATCATTGCGGGTTACATAATTAACCAGGATATCGCAGTTAACCAGCCAGCGATAGTTAACCGTGTGCTTATGTTGTGTTTCATATGGCTTGGGGTTGTTCTTCAACGCGAACACAAACGCATCGAGTCGAAGAAGAAGCGTTTGATCCATGACTTAGATACTGTAAAAAAGGATAAGAAGTCTATTGAGAATGAAATGCTAAAGGTCAGGCGTCTCCACGATGCGATGGCTCATCACTTTCCAGATGGTGTAATTTGTATTCTCAACAAGGAGATGAAATATATCTTCGTCGGGGGTCAGGGTCTTGATGAGCTAGGAATGACCGGTCGCGAAATTACCGGCGAAGAAGCAGCAATTGGATCGGGCGTTGAGTTGAGAAAGGCGTTCAGTGGCGAAAAGGTTTCTTTTGAGACCGTTATCAATGGCAATCACTACGCAGTGAACGCAGTCCCTGTAGTCGATGCAAGAAGTGAGATAAACGAAATACTGATCGTAATAAGGAATATAACAGACCGGAAGAAACTTGAAAACAACCTTATCCGTGCGCTAGAAAAAGAAAAAGAGCTTGGCTTGATGAGGTCGCAGTTTGTAACAATGGCATCTCATAAATTCAGAACGCCATTAAGTACGATCTTGTCGTCGGTTTTCTTGTTAGAAAATAATGTTGAAGCCGATGACCAGGAGAAAACCTCATACTTCGAAAAAGTAAAGCGGTCCGTTCATAGCATCACGGCCTTGCTTAACGACTTCTTGTCGTTGGGAAAGCTCGAAGAAGGAAAAATAAGAGTTGCTTTCAGCGAGACCGACATTAAAGCGTTCTTTCAGGAATTTGTTCAAGAAATCGGGTCCATCAAGAAAGAAAAACAAAAGATCATCTTTTCTTATGATGGATTACCATGTACGGTAATGACCGATCAGCTCCTGTTAAAGAACATTCTAATGAGCCTGCTTTCGAACGCCATCGAATATTCTTCATACGAGGCTGAAATTCAGTTAGCTGTGGAACTCAAGAAGGACAACCTGAAAATAAAAGTCTCGGATCAGGGCATTGGTATCCCGGAAGAAGACCAGCACCAGATCTTTAAGAGATTTTACCGTGGACAAAATACCAATAATGTTGACGGCACGGGACTAGGGCTGAACATCGCAAAGAAGTATATTCGGCTTTTGAGAGGAACCATCGATTTTACAAGTCAGGTAAATAAAGGCACAACCTTTATTGCAAACATTCCTGTGGTAACTCTTGATATTTTGGAAAAACAAGTGTGATCTTGCAGGTTGCGCTATTGCATTTCAAATAAAAGCCCCATATGAAATACACTGTACTGCTGATTGAGGACAACCAGGAGATGGCCGAGAATATTTGTAGCATCTTAAAGCTGGCCCAATACAACGTTCTCAGTGCTCCAAACGGAAAAGTCGGAGTACAACTGGCTCAACAGGAAAAACCCGACCTCATTCTTTGTGATGTCATGATGCCTGAGCTTGATGGTTATGGTGTACTTCACATTTTGAATAGCGATCCGGAGACAGCTCATATACCATTTATTTTCCTCACGGCGAAAGCTGATAAAATGGATCTCCGGACGGGCATGAATCTTGGTGCCGATGACTACATGACCAAGCCATTCGAAGGCCTTGATCTTCTGAAAGTTGTAGAAATACGGCTGAAGAAGAGCCAGCAAATGAAGGCGAACTACAAAAATGATCTTTACGATGTAAACACCTTCTTTAACAAGGCACGCGAGCTGAAGGAATTTCAAAAGTTATCCGAAAACCGACCGGTTCGGGTGTTCAAGAAAAAAGAGTTCGTATTCATGGAAGGCCAAACACCTTCTGATCTATATTTTATCATCAGCGGTGAAGTTAAAACCTACAAGGTCAATTACGATGGGAAGGAACTCATAACAGGCATTCACTCTGGAGGAGATTTCCTTGGCTATGTAGCGCTCCTGGAGGAACGTCAGCACAACGAAAGCGCTGAAGTGTTGGAGGAATCTGAGATCTCGATTATTCCGAAGCAAGATTTTCTGACCCTGATTTACTCCAGTAAGGACATGGCCAGGAAATTTATCAAGATGCTATCAAACAACTTGATCGAAGCCGAAAACCGTTTGCTGGACCTTGCTTATCAGTCTGTAAGACAACGAGTTGCAGGGGCATTGTTAAAGATCTACAACGAACACAATGTTCCAAATAAAAAGGAGATTATCACGATTGCCCGCAAAGACATATCGAACATGATCGGAACGGCGACAGAGTCGTTGAACCGGACTCTTGCCGACTTTAAAGACGAGGGATTGATTGAGATTTCAGAAGAGGGAATTAAAATCCTTGAAAAGGCAAAACTGGAGCATTTGCTGGTTGTTTTTGCAAACCGGGTGATGAAGTTCAAATAGAAAAAAAATTATCCCAGTTTTCGTTGATTTTTGGCTTTTTTTGCGGCCTTTTTTCCGGGACCCAAAAGCCCCAAATTCGGGGAAATTGAACCAAAATCGACCTTTTTTTGCCTAAATGAGGAAGGTTTTGATAACCGATGACCCCGGTCATCGTCGACTTGGGGAACAATTTATACTTTTATTCCATGTCTGGCTTTAAATTCATCCGTCATGGAAGATAAGTATTATTCACGGCTCTTAAAGATGATGGTATTTGTCCTCGATTTTTACCTCATCTCATTGGCATTCTCTCTGACTAAAAAATTTGGGATCGATGATGGCATTGTAGAGAATCAGGAGACATCGTTCTTCCTGATCTTTAGTCTTATCTGGGTTATATCTGGCTTCCTCAATGAAATTTATAGGATCAATAAGTTCAGCACACTGAAGGGTATTATATCAAGCCTAATCGGTTCGTTGCTGGTTCACTTCTGCTTGATGATGCTTTTGTTATTCACAACAAATTCGTATCAGATAAGTACACAGTTTTTGCCATTTGTTTACACTTTGTCAGCAGCGTTCCTGATCAGTTCAAGAATGGTTTATAAGCTTACCTGGAGATATTTCGAATTCTCAGGTTTCGATCAACGCAAAGTTGTTATTGTTGGAGCGACCCACTCTGGAAGGGCACTGTACGATTTCTTTGAATCGCATGATTTTTCAAAGTATAAGTTTAAAGGATTTTTCGATGATACCCCGGATCCTCTTATCGTTCACAAAGCTTTGATTAAAGGGAAGATCGATGAGCTCTATACATTTTGTCAACGTGAGAACATAGACGAGATATACTTCGCGTTACCTCCAGGTCACGATGAGCTTCTTGCTAAGATCTCCAAGTTTGCTGATGATAATTTCATCTATCTCAGGATAACGCCTGATTTTGGAGAAGCTGTAACAGACCGTTACAACGTGTTCATGCTGGACTCTATCCCGGTGCTTACTACAAGGAAAGAACCTCTCGGTGTGACATTAAATGTGTGGTTGAAAAGAGCTTTTGATATCGTCTTCTCATTGTTGGTAATCATGACTGTGTTCCCTTTTGTATTTCCGATAATAGCAATAGCAATTAAATTGGATTCAGAAGGCCCTGTTTTCTTTAAACAACCGAGACAAGGCAAGAAGAACAAACTTTTCGATTGTTTTAAGTTCAGGACCATGTACATCCATGGTGTCTCTGAAAGGCAAGCTACAAAGGACGACCCTCGTATAACACGCGTTGGACGTTTCTTGAGAAAGACAAACCTCGATGAGCTGCCGCAGTTCATTAACGTGCTACTGGGTAACATGTCAGTTGTTGGGCCCCGTCCACATATTAGCAGTCAGCTTGACCAATACGGTGCCGCTATTAAGAAGTATAAAGTAAGACATTTCGTAACACCTGGTATTACAGGATATGCTCAGGTGAATGGATACCGAGGAGAAACAAAAGAAGTTAGGCTAATGGAGAAACGCGTTGAATACGACGTAATCTACATGGAGAACTGGAGTTTGTCTTTGGATATTAAGATTATCTTCCTCACAGTTTGGAATATGATCAGAGGTGAGAAGGCCGCTTATTAAAAGTGCTATAGTTTGGCTGTTCGTTTCAATTTGGGCGATACGTTCGTCCAAATTGAAACGTTTTTTTTGTGGTATCCTCATGTCGTGAAATCCAAACCGGATGTCCTATCTTTCCTGAGATCGCTTGTTAATGGTACACTTTGTTTAGTTAAATGGTCACAGACAAAGTCTAAACTCGAATGTTGAAGGAAAACCTTTTCACTTTCCCTATCTCAATCGGATCCTATCGGAAGTTTATTGATGAAATATTTGAACTAGCGGAGCAAAATACCTCTTCATATGTTTGCTTCGCTAATGTTCACATGGTAGTGGAAGCCTACAAGGATCCCATGTTCAATTCGGTCGTGAAAAACGCTGATATTATAACCCCTGATGGCCAGCCATTAGCCGTTCTCCTGAAGCGTATAAAGAAGATCGACCAGGAAAGGGTGTGTGGAATGGACGTTTTCCCGGATGTATTGAGAGAGGCAGAATCGAGGAAAAAAGCTGTGTATTTCTACGGCACCACTGAGGAAATTATTGAGAGAATTGTTGTGAAGGTCAAAAAACAGTTTCCAGACCTCAAGATCAGTGGCTCATACGCACCTCCATTTCGAAGTCTGACGAAGGATGAAGATGCTGACGTTATTGATCAGATCAATCAATCAAAACCTGATCTCATATTCGTTGCCCTCGGTTGCCCCAAACAAGAGCGATGGATGGCAAAGCACAAGCATGTGATAAAAGGATGCATGCTGGGCATCGGTCACGCATTTAAAACCTATTCGGAAGTGGCCAAGCGATCACCGCTCTGGATGCAGCACCTGTCCATGGAGTGGGCATATCGTTTGTTTCAGGAACCGACAAGACTCTGGAGAAGATATCTCTACACGAATGCTTTCTTCATTTGGTTGACTTTCAAGTATTACCTATTAGCACCGGGCGGTTCTAAAAAAAGAGAAACCTGAAAACTTCAGTATCTTATCATAACTGATTTTGGGAATCGATCATCGATCTATATATGTACGGGGGCCCTACGGAGTCCGATAGCCGATACTCCTGTTGTCAGCACCTATGACCTGAAAGCGATTTGTAGAACGTCAGGATCAGCGACATTCTAATTGCGACACAAACCTGATTTTTACAATCTCTTTCCCGCCCACTCTGCTACTGTCTTACCGATAGAAAGTGATGAAGTCGCTGCTGGCGACGGCGCGTTGCAAACATTGATAACCTGTTTGTCTTCGAGTATGAGGAAATCGTCAAGTAGGCCTCCCGTGCGATCGCATGCCTGGGCACGAACCCCTGCCCCACCCTCGATCAGATCCTCCTCTCTTATCTCGGGCATTAACTTTTGCAAGGCTTTTGTAAAGGCAGCTTTGGAATAGGACCTATGCATTTCTCCCAGTCCTGTTCTCCAATATTTTGAGACTATTTTTCTAAAGCCAGGCCATGAAACCGTCTCGGCTAATTCTCCAAAATTGATATCCGATTTTTTATATCCTTCTCTTTTGAAAGCAAGCACTGCATTGGGTCCACATTCAACTCCGCCGCCGACCATAGTCGTGAAGTGCACTCCGAGGAAAGGGAAGTTGGGATCTGGAACAGGATAGATAAGCGTCTTCACCAAGTATTCCTTCTCTTTCCGTAGCTTATAATACTCTCCGCGGAAAGGAATAATCCTGACGTTAACGTTCTTAAGGGTGAGCTGGGCAATTTTGTCTGAATACAATCCGGCACAGTTCACTACCAATTTACCGGTGTAGCTGGATTTTTGAGTTACCACTACTACTTTGTCGCTTCCCAACTGTATGTCGATTACTTTTTCTCCCAGGCGCAACTCGCCCCCCTGTCGTTGAAAAACTTCTGCATATTTTTCGGCTACAACCCTGTAATCAACTATTCCAGTTTGAGGTACGTGAATACCAGCAATGCCGGCGACATGAGGCTCGTACTCTTTCAACTCTTCTGCTTTAAGCATTTTGAGATTCTTAAGTCCGTTCGCTTCTCCCCTCTCAAAGATTGTTTTCAATGCAGGCAGTTCTCGTTCTTCAGTCGCAACTATAATCTTACCACAAAGATCAAATGGCACCCTGTGCTCACGGCAAAAATCGATAAGGAGGTTGTAGCCTTCGATACAATTCTTGGCTTTTAAGCTCCCCGGTTTATAATAGACACCCGAATGGATAACATTACTATTGTTGCCGGTCTGATGGTTTGCAACAACCGGTTCCTTTTCGAGAAGAACAACTCTTATTTTTGGATTTTGCTTCTGAAGCTGGAGAGCGGTAGCCAAGCCTACTGCACCACCTCCCACAATGATTACATCGTACGACACCTCTAATTGATATGAAATGGTTAATAAATATTCTCTAAATACCCCGAAATAATCATCCATCGATGATTAGTTTCGATAACTTCAATTAATCAGACTGGAACTTTGAAATACTCGTTCTGTTCCTGACGTAACTTGTCGCAAAATCTATCCTTCGGCAGGATCACGTCGGCGTAAGTGATGACTTGATCGCGTGGAATGTCTCGCGTCATGACACATCCTTCAGCAAGGCCCATAGGCAACAGTTGTTGCTCACTGGTAATGTCCGATGTTTCACATTGGCCGTACGTCATGTAGCAACCAATTCCATCAAGCTTCTCTCCTGCTTTCAGGTTGATCTTTGCGGTAGCCACCACCTCAACCTGAGGCGCACCGAGCGGAGTGATGGCTGCATCGTTAAAGATTGCAGCCCTGGCTGCCGAGAGCGGGGCTTCAAGATGACATAGGTGATATGGAGTGTAAAACAAATATAGAGGTCCTTCGCCCAGCTTATAAAGATTGAGATAATGTTGTTGCTTCGGATGATCGTGAGTACCCAGAACGAAAACGCCAGGCCCGGGCTCGGCACCAACCACATAGTCTACTATTCCCGGCCCTGAAATTAGCGCGTCCAATGGATACTTGTCCTTGACTTCCTTCAAAGGGGTGCCTGATGGTAGCGTTGGACCAAACATTCCACGCTTGCCAATAGTCATTCCTGTTGCATTGGCTACGATAGCCTGTTCGAATGAAATTTTTGATCCGTCGGCGAACGAAGTCACCATAGAAGGATTCTGTCCCCACTTCTTTGCAAAACCTTCTTGTGTCGTCGGATTACGATAGGGATCCTGCAATCCCTTGATATTGCCGCAGAGAACAGGTTTAACTCCAATACTCTTCACAAATCTGTACAGATTCATTTCGACACCGGGTTGATCTCCGTCTGCGTTTGTCATTACAACTCCTGCCTTATCTGCATACACCTTGAGTATGGCGCCGACTGTTCCATCCAATTCTGCACCCATGATTACAACGTGCTTCTTGGCCTTGATCGCCTCATAAACCACGCGCGAACTAAACTCGATCGCGCCAGTTACCTCCATTATAACATCAATATTCTCGGCCTTGCAGAGTAGAAACGGATCCTCAACGACTGAATATTTGCCCTTTGAAATACGGTGTTCGAGATCTGCCTGATTGTTCACAATTTCAAACTCCTCAATACCGGCCTCCCTATACGCACGTTTAGCTCCCTCGGTAGTTCTGTTAAAAATGGCCACGACTTCCATTCCGGGAACTGAATTAACAATCTGCAAAACAATTCCACGCCCCATGAAACCTACGCCAACCATTGCAACCCTTACAGGGTTATTCTCAGATTGCCGCTTTGCAAGGGCGGTGTCTAAAATGACCATACTTATTTAACGATTAGATTGGATTTAATATCTTCTCCTCAAAAACCGGATGGTTCCGATCTTTTTCCGATATAACGGCTACCTTCATAGGCCACTCAATGTTGAACGCAGGGTCATCGAATTTTATGCCTCCCTCTGCTCCAGGAGTATGGAATGCTGTGCCCATATAGTGCACGGAAGTTTGATCCTTTAGGGTAATGAAGCCGTGCGCAAATCCCTCCGGAATGTAAAGCATTTTGTAATTTTCGCCGGTAAGCTCAACACTGATCCACTGCTTAAAAGTTGCTGAATCCGGACGTATGTCAATAATCACGTCATAAATGCCACCAGATGTACATCTCACGGTTTTCCCTTCCCCAAATGGAGCCCTTTGAAAGTGCATGCCGCGAAGTGTTCCCTTTACCTTGTTGTATGAAACATTCGCCTGCACGACGTTAGGATTCAAGCCATGTTCTGCATATTCCTTCGTACACCACGAGCGACCAAAAAAGCCTCGATCATCCTCAAGTCTTTTTACATCTATAATAAAAGCGCCTTTTAGTTTAGTTTCCGTAAAAATCATTTAAATGCATTTTGTTTTCTCCCTATTTCTGCCACTTAAGATCTCCGCTCAACTGCTTCTTATCCTGAAGGGTTGTGAGGACTTTCAACCTCATCAACTTTGAATCACGGAAATCGGAGTCGTTAAAATTCATCGCCTCGAGTCCTTGCTTTAACTCCTTAATTGTTGTCATCAAATCATATTTAGGTTGATGATTTGGTGCAAGTTTCTTGTACAATCCGAAGTTGACTCTATAAGATCTCTTGTCAGGCGGCGCCTCCGTATTAATGGAAACTTTAACGCCCGGAATAACTGATGCTACCGCTTCAGCAAGCTCTTTAACTTGGTAGTTCCATTGATCAGTTCCCGTATTTACCGCAAGAAAGTCGCCTATTTCTGCGGGACGGCTTATGGCCCAATCAATAGCTATAGCCATGTCTTTGACGTTAATCAATGGTCTCCATGGCGTTCCATCACTGAGTATGGTTATATGTTTGGATGCCAATGCGCAGGCAACAAAATCATTTAATACCAGATCAAGTCGAAGCCTTGAACTCATACCACATGCTGTAGCAAACCGCAGACAAGTAATCATAAAGTTCTTGTCAGCTAACGGCTTCAGATCCTGTTCTGTAAATACCTTCGACCGCGCATATGCAGTCAAGGGATTAAGTGTAGAGTCCTCGGTCTTGGCACCATCGCTAGCCGCACCATACATGCTGCAGCTTGATGCAAAAACAAAAACTTTTACTCCGAGAGACTTAGCTCTTTTTGCCAGGGCGATACCGGATTTATGATTCACATCCAATGTCACTTCCTCAAACTTGGTTCCCATGGGGTCGTTTGATATGGCAGCCAGGTTGACCACCGCATCTGCACCCTTTAGAACGTCGTCAGGCACGTTTCGTATGTCTCCAAAAAATTGATGATCTAGCTTCCGTTCAGGTAAATAATCTACATCTGTCAGACAACTTGCAAAAAAACCTGTATCATATCCAATCAAAGTCGCAGTTGGATAAGTCGACCTCAACCGCTCAATAACACCGGGGCCGACGTAACCCATATTTCCAAAAATGACAATCTTCATATTAAACTTTAAGGTAAGTATAACTAAATTTTAAGTATCGAAAAAATCTCACTTCCAGCGCTTCCAGGGCGCTTTTCCAGATTTCCAAAGATCTTCCAGGACGTTCTTATCTCTCAATGTATCCATCGCTTGCCAGAAGCCATCGTGCCTGAACGCCGACAAGTTTCCGGATTCCGCCAGCTTCTCCAATGGTTCACGTTCCCACGTTGTAGAATCATCTATTATGAGATCCATCACAGATGGCTCACAGACAAAAAAACCGCCATTGATCCATGGTGTATCGCCTGTTAATGGCTTTTCCTTGAAGTGCTGCACTTTTACGTCTTCACTTCCTAGCGTAAACGCGCCAAACCTGCCAGGTTGCTGCACCGCTGTTAGCGTAACCTTGGTGCCCTGCTTTTTGTGGAACTCAATTAGTTTGCTAATATCGACATCGCTTACGCCGTCGCCATACGTTAAACAAAACGTTTCATTTCCTATGTAATCCTTTACCCTCCTCAAACGACCTCCAGTCATCGTATCTTCCCCCGTTTCGACCAGCGTAACTTTCCAAGGTTCTGATTGAGCGTTGTGTATCATCATCTGATTAAGCTTCATATCAAAAGTGACATCAGCGCTGTGCAGGAAATAATTAGAAAAGTATTCCTTAATGACATACGACTTGTAACCACAACAAATAATAAAATCGTTTATTCCGAAGTGCGAATAAATCTTAAGGACGTGCCAGAGAATTGGCCTATTGCCAATCTCAACCATTGGTTTAGGCTTGATCCCACTCTCCTCGCTTATTCTTGTTCCAAATCCTCCTGCAAAGATGACTGCTTTCATAGTTTGTTTATAGTTGAACTAATTTTTGATTCACTGTTTCCAGCGCAATTAAGTCGAAAAAAAGAACATTTTTACTGTTGGCCCAATGACTGAAATCATTCTTCCCGCAGATTGAAATCATCCTTAACCTAGCTTGGTGAAAGCCATCGTTTGAATTGCTGGGAGTGGCAATGTCAAATAATCAAGCCTTTACCTCAGTTTTTTTAAACCAGCGTAACAGGTCTTAAAGACGTATTTCTTCAACCCTGCCCCAATGAATAAAAGGCTGATAATTTTTTGTTAAATCATCCCGATCAGACGATTAGATTGGAGGCACTAACAGGATCAATGAACTTCTCTAAGTAAGTCACATTCTTCCAATTTGCTTGCGGCGAAATGGATGGATTCAAATTTCATATTTGCCCGTTTGCAAATATCCAATAAAGAATGTTCACCATCGGAGAGATTAAGGACCCATAATAAAGCCAGCTGAAACTCCTTCACATCGTTATCACCACCTATTAAGCTATATAGCCCTCTCTTGCCAAGTTGTGGTTCGCATTTGGGATTCGTGTTGATAAATCTTCTATTGCCTTCCAATACGTTTAATATTTCGAGATATGTATCGTATGAATCTTCGAGCTGTTCTGCTTTTATGAAGTCAAGGTTATCCGCAGACGTATGATATTGTATGTATTGACCACATGGCGTTCTCGACAAATTGCCGACTGCGAGGTTGAAGGCTGGCGAACAGAACTGTCGCTCGTCATAACCATAGGGAAAGAAATCTATTATTCTGTTCTCTGGGTTTCTGGCCTTCAACACCATTTCGACTACCTGATCGATTTCAGCATTTCCTCTTCTCGATCTTTTATAAGTGAAGTGACCTTGGTCGCCAAGAAGAGAAGCAACGAGTCCGTGTTTGATATTCACCACTTTTTTTTCATTAACTGCTAACCATGTGATTGCACCAATAGTGCCAGGAATGAAAATGAAACGGTAAGAATATCGAGGTTTTGATTTCAATAAATGCTTGATCAAAAAAGTTGCAACGCTTATGCCAGCTAGGTTATCATTAGCCAACGAAGGATGGCAAATGTGGGCCGAGACAAGGATCTCATCACTGAGCTGACCCTCAATGAAACACTCAGCATAGGTCAAGTGGCCCGGCTGAAGAGATGAATCTATGTAAACATGATATTTCTCATCCTTGAGGCGCTGGTATTGATTGTATGTTAGGCAAAAACCCCAATCCTCCTTATAATACGAAGTACGGTACGGGATCCAATCAGGTTGTTCAGGTATATAGTAAAGATGTTTCTTGAGTTCATCCAATGATACTTCACTGTTTATTGGAGTACTGTAATTCAGGACGTGCAGATTAGAATTCTTGAAGTCGATGATCTTTTCGCCCGCCGAGTTCTTTATGTAAGCATCCCTGATATTCCATTCCTTGGGTACTTCCCAGTCGAAGACTTTTGTTGCCGAAGGAACCTCAAAAATTTCCAAAGGAATTTGTTCTTTAAGCATACGAAGTGTTTCACGCACTCCGTTGCCTGTGATACTGCGGCAAATTGGAAAGAGTTTGGAAGCCATTGTATGCATCTGCTTCCCTAAGGAGGGCGTGGCAACAACAGGCTCGTCCAGTGAAAAAATGTCTGCGTATCTTTTGCTTGCTAACATGGTTGATATTCGGAAAAAAATTGTGAATGGTGCCTACACAGTAGGCACCATTGCTCTGGGATTAAGTCAAGGGCCACTCCCATATATAGCAGCTAACTAGCCCTTTGATATCGCTCTGTAATCCTTTCAGGATCACATACTGTCAATTCAGGGATGGGTATCACAAACTTTCCACCCCACTCACTAATGAAGGACATGTTTTCCATGATCTCTTCTTTGAGATTCCACGGAAGTATGAAGACATAATCCGGTTTTGTTTGCCTGATCTTATCCGGTTCATAGATCGGAATAAGTGTACCTGGCAGAAAGTTTCCTTGCTTATGCGGGTTCCTGTCAACCGTGTAATCAATAAAGTCGGTCCGGATTCCGCAGTAATTCAGCAATGTATTTCCTTTGCCAGGTGCACCGTAACCAGCTATAGACTTATTATTGTTCTTTGCCTCCAGGAGGAACTCAAGAATCCGACGCTTTGTTTCTTTGACTTTTCGTTCAAAATCTGCATAGTAGCTCAATGACGACATTCCCTTCCTTTCTTCCTCCATTAGAAGCGTCGTTACGCGCTGTGAGACCTGTTTCTCAACATCTTCCTTGTGGCGGGCATAGATTCGTATTGACCCACCGTGCGTCGATAATTCATCGACATCAAATAGTACAAGGCCGTGTGCGTTGAAGATTTTTTCTACTGTCGTGAATGACAAATAGGAAAAATGTTCATGATAGATAGTATCGAATTGATTTCCTTCCACTAAACGGAGCAAGTGAGGAAACTCCATCGTGATAACACCTTTGGGTCCGAGAAATTCTTTCATGCCAGACACAAAGTCGTTGATATTCGGAACGTGCGCCAAAACATTATTGCCGATCAGCAGGTCAGCTTTTCCATATTTTGAAGCGAGTTCCTGTGCAGTCTTCAATCCAAAAAACTTTATTTCGGTTCTGATCCCCCGTTTGATCGCATATTCTGCGACGTTCGCGGCTGGTTCTATTCCAAGCACTGGTATACTTCTCTCTGCAAAGTTTTGAAGCAAATAGCCGTCGTTGCTCGCAATCTCGGCCACTAACTTATCGGTCCCGATTTCAAGCCTGTCTATTATCTGCTCTGAATATCGCTTCGCATGTTTAAGCCAGGAGTCTGAGTAGGAAGAAAAATATGCATAGTCATTAAAGATGTCCGATGGAGCCACAAACTCATCCAATTGTACGAGAAAACAGTTGGTGCACACGTAGGCATGCAAAGGATAGAAAGGTTCCATTCTATTAAGCTCCTCAGGCTTAACGTGGTCCTGACATAGAGGAGACATTCCTAAATCAACAAAACTGTGCTCAAGCGGTGATTGGCAAAAACGACATTTACCCGAAGTCCCTATTTCTTTCATTTAGTTAAAAAAGATTAAAGCCCTTTAAAGTATATACCGACGATTCAATTTTAGTAATCTCTTTTTCGACGTTATTTTGAATTTTTCTCCAGTTCAACTACCTATTTTGCCGTCGAACGGTCAAAGGTATAGGGTTTGCATCTTTTATTTGATGATTAAGATTGGATTTTGAAATGATTCTAATCACAATTCATCTGGCGAAAATGGTAGGAGTGTTAGATAAGGGAATAAACTTTATATATATGATAATCAGATAGTTATAATAATATAGTTCAAGGTTTGCGTTCGCGGTTAAACGCTAAATCGACGGCGGCTTTCGATTATTTTGCCTCAACTACTGGGACCGACAATACTGGAATAGGTTGGTAATTTAGACCCGAAGAACATTGCTGTTTTAATGTTCTCAAGTTGCCGTCCGCTACAACCGCAATTGTTCACATTTTTTTTAGAAATGATCATTACTAATATTCAGGAAGGTTTCATTAATAGAGTTGCGGTAATAGTTTCGCTGGCAGTTAATATTTAGTGTAGGACCAGACGCCACGTGTTATGAGGATCCTTAG
>Ga0111538_10001297_pt1 | contig 35000 bp, 31 predicted proteins | sample SoiMethybrSBSTD1_FD_79669 | JGI IMG/M metagenome (GOLD analysis project Ga0111538, IMG submission 79669) | Bulk soil microbial communities from a Populus tree surrounding site in Tennessee, USA - Soil MetaG P. TD hybrid SBSTD1 (version 2)... | ecosystem: Environmental > Terrestrial > Soil >...
ATTCAGCGTCAGGTTGTCGCGGATGGTGAGTGCCAGCACCAGTTCCGTCGCCACGATCCAGGACACGGTCCACCACCACCTGAATCGGTTCGCGAGCGCGAAACCCAGCAGGCACGACGCGATGTCCGAGAACGAATTGAGCACGCTGTCGCCGTAGTAGCCGAGCGCGATCGTCGCGGCGCGATAGCGGTTGATGACCGTATCCGTGTTTTCGTACGCCTCCCAGGCCCCTTCGATCGTCAGCGCGACGAGCAGCCTCGCGCCAAACGAGGCGCGGCCCATCGTCAGGTAGGTGAGGCCATAGAACAGCGCACCGTGAATGACGTGGCTGAACGTGTAAGGGTCGGCCAGCTGTTGAGAGTTCTGGTCGCTGTTGACGTCGCCGACCCAGAGCCTGATCGGACCGTTTGCGTACGTTGCATGGCGTCCCATCGCAAGCTCGAGGCCTACGGTCGCCAGAACAATTGCCACGCCCAATGCAAGGTCGAACCGCCAGCCGATGCCGGATCGGTCGATTGCGACCCGACGGGCCATCAAGAGCAAGGCGCCGGTCAACACGACGAAAGCGGGCGGAACGAGGCCGTCCAGCATCGCGTCAGCCTATCTCAGCCGTCGGGCGTCCGTCCCCAGCGAGGGCCGCGAGTCGGGGAATTGATGTCTTAAAACTGTCACGCCGGCTTGAGGTACTATTCGCCGCTGTTCGCATACTGTCGAGGGGGGAGATATGAAGGCGAGAGTTCCCGGGTTGCTGATGTTTCTAACCGTGTTCGGCGCATTTGTCATCGCACAGAGTGTCGACGGCAAATGGGCGGGGGAAGTGCAGGGCGGTCGAGGACCGCAGCAGGTGACGCTGACGCTCAAGGCGGACGGCGGCAAACTGAGTGGCACAGTGACCGGCGGTCGCGGCGGTGACGTGCCGATCGCGGACGGTACGATCGAGAAGACGGCGCTCAAGTTCAAGACGACGCAGCAGGGCCGTGGCGGTCAGGTGACGTTCAACTGGAGCGGCACGCTCAAGGGCGACGAGATTGCGATGTCGCGCGCGGCCGAGGGCGGCCAGGGGCAGACGCAGGAGTTCGTTCTCAAGCGCCAGCCGTAAGACTGTAGTGTCCGGCTTCAGCCGGACCGGACACCGCGTGAGCGGGGGAACGGCTCCCGCTCACGCTCGCTCTTCAGAAGAAAATCGAGATACCCGCGGTCGCGCCGAAGTTGTCGACGTGCGTCGTCTCGTCGATGAGCGGACTGCCGATGTTCTGCCGCGTCCAGAACGGTTGAATCGTGATCGCCCCGCCGCCGTTGCCGACGAACGCCTTGATGCCACCGAAGAACCCGTAGCTCCACGGGTTGTCACTGAAGTCGGTCTCGAGCCCGAAGCCAGTGCCGAGCTGTGCGCCGACGAACGGCACAACATTCGAGTCAGGTGCGAAATGGTATGAGGCGAAGCCGCTGATCGAGCCGAACGCGTCGGCGCCTTCCGCCTTGAACAGGGTCAGCAGCGGTCCGATCTCGAAGTGGTCGGTCAGGAACCGGCCGTAGGCACCTGTGATCGTAAAGGCGCTCTCAGTATCTCCATCGTCGATTTTGGTCCCGCTCAGCGTGGCAGTAAAGTTGATTTCGTTCAGGCCCGCCCTGACCTGCGCGTACGCGTCCGTCGCGATCGCGGCGGCCATGCACACGAGCAATACGGCAATCCGACTCCTCATCACCTGGTCTCCTTGAGGGTTAAACGCGAGCGGCGGGTGTTCCGAACGCGGGCATGGGGGGCGGGCACGCCCGGCGCGTCGGTGATCCGCGGTGCTCAGGACAGGGTCGCGTCGAGCGTGATCGTGGCGTTGAGCAGTTTGGAAATCGGGCATCCCGCCTTGGCGTCGTCGGCGGCCTTCTGGAATGCGGCCTTGTCGGCGTTGGGGATCTTCACGGCCGTCGTGAGGTGACTCGACGTGACCGCGAAGCCGCCGGCCACCTGTTCGAGCGTCACCGTCGCCGTCGTCTCGATGCTGTCGGCAGTCATGCCGGCATTGCCGAGCTGAGCTGAGAGGGCCATCGAGAAGCAGGCCGCATGTGCGGCAGCGATCAATTCTTCCGGGTTCGTGCCCTTCTCGTTCTCGAATCGCATCCGGAAGTTGTAGGGCGTCGACGAGAGCACGCCGCTCTCAGTGGACACGGTTCCCTTGCCGTCTTTCAGTCCTCCGCGCCACACGGCGCTCGCGCTACGTTTCATGACGGATGTCTCCTGGAGGAGAAGAAGAGTGTAATTCAGAATTGAGAATGCAGAATGCAGACACCAAACGGCTCGCAGCAACGGGGTGAAAACATCGCGCTTTCACACCGGCGTTGCGCCGTGACGTCGTGTCTGCACTCTGAATTCTGCATTCTGCATTATGCGATCGTGACGCCCGCTGCGGCTGCTGGTGCTGTGGCGGCGACAGGCACGGCCGCCTTCGCCTCGGCCGGCTTGTGCGCGGCCGGAGCGGGCAGCCGCTCCTTCAACATCCGCTCTGCGTGCGCGAAGAAATCCTCCATCGAGATCTTGCCCGCATCGACATCGGCCAGCAGCGCCCGCTGCGCTTTGTATTCGCGATTCTCGATTCCGGCCTTGCTCTGCAGCAATCGCCACGCCTTGCGGCGCTCGACGCAGAAGAGTACGAGCTGGCGCGACAGCGACCGGTACTCCAGGTCGCCGTTCGAACCCTGGATCGTGATGTAGACGCCGAAGTCGGGCACGTAGGATCGATGGGTCGACACGAGATACCGCCGGTAGACGACGTCCTGCTGGGTGATGCGGGCCAGCATGTTGTCCAGCGGGATCAGCTTCGCGAGGTGCTCCGGCTTCACTTTCTTGAGGTGGTTGCGGAATCGCGCCTCGGTCGCGCACCAGTGCGCCACGGTGTAGCGGTATGGCGTATTCGAGCCCTTGAAGCGCGTTTCGAACCAATCCATCTCGATCGTCGGGTTCCCTTTCAGATCCAGCGCCTCCTGGTAAGTCTCCCCCAGTCTCGGATTGAAGACGAACTCCGGCGCGCCGCGCGAGTCGCGCACGCGTTGCGCCTGCGTCAGCGCCAGGTCATCGGCCACGCCGTGCTCCGGCTGACAGGTCGTGAAGCACTGCAGGAACGCCGTGCCTCTGTACTCGATGCCGTCGAGAATCGCGCGATACAGCTTGGGTGCGTTGGCGATCGAGACCTGCGCGACAAACGGCGACCCATGTCCGGCGAGGAACGTTTCGGCAACCGTCTTCTTCTCGACGTTCTTGCCCTGCGTTGCGGCGCCGAACACGTTCATGTCGTTGCCGCCGAGCATCGGCGTCGAATCCGAGTTCTGACCACCCGTGTTCGAGTAGACCTGTGTGTCGAGCATCACCGCCTTCACATTCGGACGGTTCTGCAGGATCACCTTCGACATGTTCTGGTAGCCGATGTCGCCCATGCCGCCGTCGCCGCCGACGACCCAGACCTTCGGCATCTCGAGGATCTCCTGATCAGTCATCGTCGCGTCGGTGAAGTGCACGTACTCGTAGTACTCGCGCGGGTTGATGACGTCCTTCTCCCGATGCATCAAGGCGTCGAGCAGCCGTTCCGGGATCACCGATCGCCGGCCATGGTCGACGATGAAGCTTTCGCCGAGGAGCCAGCCGACCGTGATGCCGTCCTGGAAGAGCGAGTTCATCCACGGATAGGGATGCGGGTTGTTTGGCGGGGTCGACCCGTACACAGTGTTGCAACCGGTGTGCGCGGCCATGGCCATGACCGACATGCCGTTGGCGGCGCGGCCGTCGACCGCCTGCAGGTTCTTGTGGATGAACGCCTCGTGGCGCAGGACCGAGGTGATGGCGCCGACGATATCCGTGTCGGAGATCGGACCGTGCGCCGCCATGCGTTTCCGCGTGTCCTTGTCGTCTTCGCCGCCGAGGCCCATGAGCAGGTGCGCCACCGCCTGACGGAACAGCTCGTACTCCTCCTGGCTGCGCGCCTTCATCTCGGCGAGCTTCTGTTCACCGATCTGTTCGAGCTCGTCGGCCTTCCGGCGGAAGCGATCAGCCTTGGCGTGATAGAGCGGCCGCATGTACGCCTCGGTCACCGCGGCCACTGCGCGTAGGATGCTCTTCTCGCCGCAACCTGCACAGGCACCATCACCCGAGACGAGCGCGTCGTAATTCTTCCGCACCATCAGCATGTTGCGGAGCGTCGCCGTCTTGGAATCCTGCGGCCGAATGTCGTTGTAGAGGCCGAGATACTTCTGCGACGTGTCGGGCAACAGGTTGAGGAACGCCGTACCGCTTTCGTGCTCGGCGTTGACCTCCTCGGTCTCCTGCACCATCCGCAGCGCCTGGTGCTCGCCGCAGGCAGTGACGCAGGCGGCGCACCCCTTGCAGAGATCCGAGACGAAGATCGAGAAGATGCCGCCCGACCCCGGGCTCTTCTTCTCCGGCGTCGCAAAGATGGCGTTGGCCTTGTGGAACGCCATCGGCACCTTGTCGATGACGCTGAAGAATTCCTCCTTCGCCGCCGGCGAGAAGCCGTTGACCGAGTGCGTGACGTCCTTGATGAATTGCTGCGCGGGCGTCTTGTCGTTCTTGGCCACCGCTTCGCGCATCCGCTCGCGCGTCTGCTTGGTGATTTCCGGCAGCAGCTTCAGCATTTTCTGACGTTCGCTGCTGTCGCTGACGTAGTTGGAGACGGCAGTGTGGAGAATGAGGTCGAGATCCTGCGAGCAGTTCGGCAGTGCGGTGTCGGGGCAGACCGCAATGCATTCCATGCACTGCGTGCAGTTCTCGGGAATGTAGAGCGGCGTCTCACGGCGTGCGACGTACTTCGACGCCGTATCGCCGCTGCCCGCGGCCATGATGCCGAGCGAGGCGTACGCATTGGCCGGTTGGTTGTAACCAAGCTTCGCCCTGAACATCGCGTCGAACTCGGCGACGCGCGTCAGCGGTGGACGTGCCGGCTGATCCGCTGGCGGCGGGATCGTGCGGCAGCCCGTGCCGCATCCCTCGCTGGCTGCGATGCTCTCCGGAATGGCCATCGGCAGCAGCGCCTTGCCGCGCAGCGTCGAGCGGTCGGCCGCTTCCATCGCGCCCACGCTGATCTCGCGCACCAGCTCGAAGCCCTTGGTCATGACCTCCATGTTGGAGGTCACCACTCCCTCGCCGAGCTTGCCGAACTTCTTCACATACTGCTTGTGGACCGCGTCGCGGAACTGCTCGGGGGTGATGCGGAAGTCCTGCAGCATCGGCGACACCGAGAAGAACGCGCCCAGAAATGCGTTGCCCTGCATGCGGAGCTGCAGGTCGCCACGATCGGTCGCCTCCCGCGCGATCTTGAAGCCGGGCAGCGTGAAGACGCGGATGTTCTTGTCGATGATCTGCTTTCGTGCCCAGAGCGGCAGCCGCTCCCACGCGGCCTCGCCTTCTTCGTCCGACTCCCAGACCAGACATCCACCGTCTGACATGCCGTCGAGCGGGTTGGTATGGGTGAACGCCTTGGGATCGCAGCAGAGGACGACGTTGACGTGACGGAGATCGCAGTTGACTCGAATCCGTTCGGGGGCCGCGATCATGAAGTACGAGGTCGGCGCGCCCTTCTTCTCCGATCCGTATTTCGGGTTGGCGCTGACGTGGATGATCTCTTTCGGGTTGTCGAACTCGTCGACGATCCTGTCGCGGTCGTAGAGCAGATCGTTGAGGTCGCCGATGATGGCGCCGAGGTTCTTGCCGGTGGTGATGGCGCCCCAGCCGCCGACGGAGTGGAAGCGGACGGCGATCGCCTTATCGGGCAGCAACGACGGGGTATCGTCCGATTTCACCTCGTACGGGTGATCGACGCCGAGGACCATGAACGACGCGCCGTCCGACGCGCGCTTGCCATCCCTGCGGGCGCGCTGCCCGGTCGCAAATTCGTAGGCGCCGATCGTGTGCTCCGGTCTGAAATCGCGAGACCCGAGGCCGTAGACGCCGCCGAACAAGCGCGGCATCTGGTCGGCGGTGATCGTCGGAAGGCCCGCCTCACCCTGCAGCGCCTTGTTGAGCGCCGTGCGGATGTCGCGGCCCATCGGGTTGTCACCCGCCATCGGCTCGTCGGTGCGCTCGAGCACGATCACGTTCTTCTTGCCGGCGAGCGCCCTCACGACGGCCGCTTCGGGGAACGGTCGGAAGACGTTGATGTGGATCGATCCGACCGTGACGCCGCGCTGCTCGCGCAGGTAATCGACCGCCGCTTCGATGTTCTCGGCAGCCGACCCGAGCGATACGAAGACGGTGTCGGTGTCGTGGGTCTTGTACTCGGTGATCAGGCCGTAGTGGCGGCCGGTCAGCTCACCGAAGTCCTTGTAGGCCGCCTCGAAGAAGTCGAGGATCGGCTCGGTGAAGTTGTCGCGTCTGGCGACGACGCCCTGCATGTAATGCTCCTGGTTCTGCACCGGCCCCAGGAGCACCGGGTTCGTCAGGTCGATCATCTTCGGGACGCGGCGGCGGGTCGGGCCGAACAGGGTGCGCTGGCTTTTGGTCGGGCACTCGATGATGTCTTCCGGCGCCCCGAGGTACTCGCGAATCAGTTCCGACTCATGCTTGTAGAACGTCCGCTCGAGGTGAGACGTGAGGAAGCCGTCCATCACGTTCATACCGGGCGTGAGACTCAGCTCGGTGACGCGGCGGAGGATCAGCGCCTGGTCGGCAGCCTGCTGCGCGTCCTTTCCGAACACCATCATCCAGCCCGTGTCGAGCGCGCCGTACACGTCGTCATGTCCGCAGTGCACGTTGAGTGCGTGTTTCGTCAGCGCGCGTGCGGCCACCTCGAGGACCATCGTCGAGCACTTGCCGGGCGCGTGGTAGTACTGCTCCACCCCGTAGACGACTCCCTGGCCCGATGTGTAGTTGACGACTCGCTTGCCGCAGACGGAATGAGCGATGGCCCCGCCTTGTGCCGCGTGCTCGCCCTCGGCCTCGATCGCGATCGTGTTGCGGCCGAAGGCATTCAGCTTGCCTTCGGCGAAGGCCTGCTGATACAGCTCGCCGCCCTCCGTCGAGGGCGTGATCGGGTAGAACACGCCGGCGTCTGCGATGCGGGTTTCCGTGTGGTAGGAGACCAGCTGGTTCCCGTTGGCGGTGATCCGAACGCCGGGGTAGCGAGGCCTGGACATCATCAGAGGACCTCCGCGAAACCGACCGAGCGACGACCGGGGACTTGTGGGACGAGCCGAAGGTCGAATTCTAGCTGAAAAGAAATGTAGACGCCCAGTGCATAGCCGTGTTATCAAAAGCCCCGAGTCGCGCTCATTACTCATGGTGTCCATGAGCGTTACTCATTGCTCGTCCACTTGCCCCGGCTTCCATGTCGAAAGGGGGCGGTCGTGGCGTTACTTCCGTGTCTCGCGGACATCCTCAAGCGGGAGCGTGTGCCGTATCTGACCTTGCGTCACCCGCCTGCGTTCACCGCTCCTGAACTGTCAGCCATTGCGCACATCCCCGGACGCCGATCGGCGAAGGTCGTCATCTGCATTGCCGACGGCCGGCCGGTGCAGGCGGTCGTGCCCGCACACCATTCCGTCGATCTCGAGGCGCTCCGACAGCTCGCGCGTGCGGTGTCGCTGCGGCTCGCGAACGAGGACGAGATCGCGCGTTTGTATCCCGAATTCGAAGTGGGAGCGATGCCACCCTTCGGCATGATGCACGGGCACCCCGTGTTCGTCGAACGGTGCTTCGTCGGTGAGCCTGAGATGGTGTTCAACGCCGGCACGCACACCGACTCGCTCTGCATGCACTACGGCGACTTTGTGGACATCGTCCGGCCGATCGTGGGCAGCTTCGGGGTACCGCCGTCCGCACGCCGGATGCGCGTCCCGAAGTATCGCGTCCGCCGAGCGCAGACGTAGCCGCGGGGTCCGGCATCAGCCGGACCTGAATGCAGTGAGCCTAGGAAGACAACGCCTGTTCAGACACACTGCAGCGAGGTCTCCGCCCTTGACGTCTATTTGTCACCAACAGACAGTCCCCTCGGGTTCTCACTTCTCGCGATCGGCATCGAATAGCACAGTGCGTCACCATCGAGGACGAGCGTCCCGTCGTCTCTGACGACGCTGGTCTTGAGCTTGGTAATGGGTTTATCGGTTCGCACCTCTATTACCTCGGCGCGGCCGGTAATCGTGTCACCGGGCCGAACCGGCGCCTTGAAACTCCAATTCACCTGAAGGAAGACGGTGCCCGGCCCCGGGAGGTCCTCGGCCACGAGAGCGTTGAGGATTGCGCTCGTCACGCCACCCTGCACGACGATCTCTCCGAAGCGGCTCGCCTTTGCCACCGCCTCATCGTAATGGAGTGGGTTCTTGTCGCCGCTGATCTCCGTGAAGCGCTCGATATCCTTGGCCTTCACCGTGCGCGAGCGCTCCGCGATCTGCCCAACATGTGGGATGCCACCAGGCCAGACTTGATCGATGTCGTTGCTCATATTGCCCCGGTTGCCTGGGCCTGCGACTGCCCACGGACATGCTAATCTTAGCCGCGTCATTGACTCGGCGGCTCACCTCCCGCACTCAATCAAGCGGCACACTGAACGAGGATGTTGCTCGCTCGCGAAGAACGAGATGATCACCGGTTCCGCTCGATCCCCCGACTACGACGTCGTCATCGTCGGAGCCCGTTGCGCCGGCGCGGCCACTGCGTTGCTCCTCGCGAGACGAGGCCTTCGGGTGCTCGCGATCGACCGTGGTCGCTACGGGAGCGATACGGTCTCGACCCACGCGCTCATGCGAGCGGGCGTCCTTCAACTATCCCGATGGGGCGTTCTCGGCGAAATCAAAGCGGCAGGCACGCCGGTGATCCGATCGACGTCGTTTCACTATGACGACGAGGTCGTGGAGGTGCAGATCAAACCGCAAAACGACGTTGACGGTCTCTACGCGCCTCGGCGTAGCGTCATTGACCGGGTGCTTGTCGACGCCGCGCGAAAAGCCGGTGCCGAGATCGTGTTCGATACGCAACTCGTCGACCTCGTCCGCGCGGGCAACGATCGCGTGTGCGGCGTACGCCTCCGGGATGGTCATGAGCGGGAGCGCCACGTGTCGGCTGAACTGGTGATCGGAGCCGATGGTGTGCGATCCACGGTCGCTCGTCTTGTCAGCGCGGGATGCTATCGAACAGGTCGTCACGCAACTGGTGTGATCTTTACCTACTGGTCAGATACCGGGTTCGACGGATACCACTGGTATTACCGCACTGGTGTGAGCGCCGGCGCGATCCCGACCAATGGCGGGCTCACGTGTATATTTGCCTCGGTTCCGCAGAACCGTTTCCATGAGGCGCTGCGCCTGGGCGCGGAGGCCGGATACCGGCAAGTGCTGAGGGAATGCGGATCCGACTTGGCGGCGATCGTGGAACGGTCGCAGAGGGTGGAAAAGTACCGCGGGTTTGCGGGAGAGGTGGGGTTTTTTCGACAATCATTCGGACCCGGCTGGGCTCTGGTTGGCGATGCCGGCTATTTCAAGGATCCGCTCACGGCGCACGGAATCACCGATGCGCTCATCGACTCCGAGCTCCTTGCGCAGGCGGCAGCGGCGGGCACGGAGATCGCGCTCGCCGGCTATCAGGCTGCTCGCGACAAGCTGGCGGCCGGCCTCTTCGAAGTGACCGATGCGGTGGCCTCCTTCGAGTGGGACCTCCCGGAGGTCCAGCGCCTTCATCGTGCATTGAGCGATGAAATGAAGAAAGAATCCCTTCAGGTGATCCAGTTCGACAGCCCTCTGGACCAGCGCGCCGCCACCGAAACTCATACGTCTTGACTCAACTTCGTCCCTTCACCAGCGTGGTCAGATATTCGGCAAGGTGATCGACGACTTCACGCGCGTCGTCCTCGGCGCCATGGATGAAAGTCGACTTGCGCCGTCGAAGGACCGGCAGCCCAAGTGCATACAGCCCTGGCGCATCGACGACGCCTCCCTCGTGCCGCAGATGTCCCTTGTCATCAATCACTGGCACATCTAGCCAGCTGTAGTCGGGTCGGAATCCTGTCGCCCAGACGATCGAACGGACTTCGCCACTCCGCAGATCGAGTTTGAGCCGTGACGTGGCCGGCACGCGTGTCGGTTCGAAGCGTTCCGGCGGACCGACGTCGGCCTCGCGCGCGCGGCTTCGTGCCCACTCGTCGAACGTGCCCAGCAACCGGTTCATCTTCAAGTCTGCCAGCGCAAACTGATTTCGCAGTCCGCCCGAGAACAATGCCTGGCCGTCCCGCACCGCAGCGAGACGGCCAACCATTTCAACACCGGCTGAACTGAGCGCGTTGAGATCCAACGTCGTGCGCTGAGGCGAACCAATGAGTTGCGGTGAGGGGAGGCGCCGGACGCGTGTCAGGTCGTCGATTTCGTTGTATCGCTGGTTCCACACGCCCGACGCATCCATCCACCAGAGCACGTCGCGGCCTCGATACGTCCGTGGCAGCCTGACGTGCTCGCCGACGGAGAGCGTGACCGACCGACCGGACCGGACGATTTCATCGGCGAGTTGCACGCCAGTGGCCGACGCCCCCACTATCAGCACGCCGCCTTCCGGCAAGTGGTCCGGATTGCGGTAGTCGAATGGCGTGACGCACTGGATCGATCGCGGCACCGCCTGCCAGAGCGACGGTACGCTCGGAACATTACAGGCGCCGCTCGCCACGACGATGGTGCGGCAGCGAAGATTACCGTTGGTCGTCGCGACGTCGTATCCCGCGTCGGTCCGCTTCACGGAGGTGACGGTGGTGTGCGTGCGCACGGGCACACCAGACAACACGGCAAAGCGCGAGATGAAGTCGATCACCTCGCGCATCGTCATATAGCCGTCCGGTTCCGCGCCCTCGTAGTGATACCCGGGCAGTCGGCTCTGCCAATTGGGGGTGAGAAGCCGCAGCGAGTCCCAGCGCTCGCGACGCCAGGAGTTGGCAATCTCCCCGCGCTCGAGCACCACGTGATCGATGGAGCGCGCACTGAGACATCGGCTCGCGGCAAGACCCGCATGCCCGGCCCCGATGACGACCGTGGTGACCTGTTCGATGGTCCTGCTCCGCTGCGGCTGGCGCCGTGGATCAGCGACAGACCGCTAGGCAACTTCGACGGTGACGTTCACCGGATTGGTGATGACGTCGTACACCGCCGAGCGCTTCTGCGACTGCGCGACCAGCCCCTCGATCTCTTCCTTCGACGCCTCCGCATCAATCTTGAACGTCACCTTGATGTCGTCGTAGCCGTTCCGTACGTCGCTGTCGACGCCAAGGATGCCGCGGATATCCATCTGGCCTTCGAGTTTCGATTCGACCGAACGCAGCTGAATGCCGCGATTCTGCGCCACTGCCGCTACACCAGCGGTAAGGCAGCTGGCGAGACCGACGAGAACGTACTCGATCGGGGTGATGGCGTGATCCTCCGAGGCGAAGACCTCCGGATGATCCGCACCGAGCGACGTCTCGGTCTTGTGCTTCTGCTCCTGCCCGAGCCCGAAGAAGCTCTGGACCTTCGTCGTGCTGTGCGTGCCGTTCTCCCATTTGCAGGAGGCCCGCCACGTGAACTTGGCCGCCTCGGGCGCGCCTTTCAGTACTTCTCGCGCATCAAGCAGAGCCTGGACGTTCACGCCGTTGTTGGCGCCAGTCATTGTCATGGTGACCCCCTCTTTTCGATGTTGTGGACCGTCTGGCAGAAGTGCCCGATGATACATCGACCACCTCGCGGATCACGCCTCAGCTCCGCGCGAGGAGTATCAGCGCGGCGGTGACGCTGTGCCGAGGGGACAGCCGGACCTTCCTCGAATCCATAGTTCGCCGCGATGTTCTGATGATTGAACGAGGCCAGCACCTGCGCCTCGCGCGTGAAACGCGCGAGGCGTTCGGGATCGAGCGCAGACGTAGCCGTAGGGTCCGGCTTTAGCCGGACCTGATGATTCTTCTGCCCTTTTTGTCTTCACCGGTAGTGCGGCCCGGGCCGCTCGTGGACCCGTGGTACGACGATGATGTGGCCGTGCCCTGAGCCGTGACGATCGATCGCGCGCGTTCACGAAGGTGCGCTCAGGGAGTACGTCTGCGGCCTGCGTTCTCGCGGGGGTCGCTTGACAGCGTGCTCGTCGGGCTCGCTGGCGCCGGCGCGAAAATGAAGACATCATTCGCGAGTTGCATGCGTTGATTGGATGAGCGCTTTCCACGACCAAGAAAGCCGAGAACGGGCCGACGCGCGAAGGAGCGAGCATGAATCTCGTTTCGATTACACCAAACTTCATCGTGAAGAACCTGCAGGCCTCGATCGCCTTCTACCGCGAGCGCCTCGGCTTTCAGCTCGACTACCAGGGTCCGGACGACGGCCCGTTCTGGGCCAAAGTCTCGCGGGATGCGATCGGCATCCACTTCAAAGGAAATCGGTCCCGACGTGCTTCCATGTCCCAATCACACCCGCCACCCATGGGCTCCTTGGGACGCGTACATCTACACCCTGGACCCGGACACGCTCTTCAACGAGTTCCGCCAGCGCGGTGTGTCGTTTGTAAAGGAGTTATCGTTCATAGACGAGGGGCTGTGGGGATTCGAGATCACCGATGCGGACGGGTATTTACTTGCCTTCTTTCAGCTTCGCAACAAGTAGGGCTGCGGCTCGCAAGAGATCGCCCTTGACCGTCCTACACTTCGCACCGAGGCAGCTTCGGCGTACCGCCGTTCGCACGCCGCATCCGCGTCCCGAAGTACCGCGCCCGCCGAGCGCAGAGCTAACCGTGGGGTCCGGCTTTAGCCGGACCTGATGACGCATCGGGAAACAGGGACACGCTACAACGGTACATCTACTTCTTCTGCCCCTAACTGCACTCGTCGCACCCAGTCCGGCTAACGGTGGACACTACATCTCGCTGGCTTGCGCGAGCCCTGGCGCCTCACCTCAGCGTGAACGGCACCAGGGCTCGGAACCGACGGCTGCCCTACTTGCTCACGTCTTCTCATCGTCAAACGTCTGTTCGTCGTCAACTGTTCTCCTCAACGATGCGGGTTGTGACAGCGCGGCGTCGTCGTCTGCGGTGGCAGCCTGCCGTGGGGCGCTGGAACCCCTGCGTTCAGTCCTGCTTGAAGCAATCGGGCCTGCTCCGTGTCAGCATCCTCACACAGCATCAAGCGATCATTGACCAGTCCGTCGATCGCGCGGATAACTTCGCTGTAGTACTGGCCGAACGAGGGATAACGCTCCTCGACCGAAGGACGTGGGTCGCCAGAGGCCAGCCGTTCCGCTTCGGTCTTCGCGAACGGGATATATTGGCCCGCCTGCTCGCATCCGTCATTCGCTTGTGGTCCCGATCGCAGCGCCCATCCGGTGTATGTAGCGAGAGGGACGGTCACATCGGGCAAGCGAACACCGGCGATTTCGTTGCCGTCGCTGTCGGTCTTCGGTACGAAGCTCGGATAGATAGGCCCGTTGAGTGAATTGTCTTGGTGTGGCGCTGTGACCAGAGGTGGGTTGATGGTCGCAATGCCTGTCGTGTAGAAGTTGGGCCCGTAGTCGAACAGGTAGCGTGTGGTTTTGAGCCCGGTATACGTGACACCCGGGATGTCGGGAAATCCCATAGCCGATTGCGGAAGCGGCGGCACGAGCGTGCCATCGTCAAGACGCGGCACTCTGCTCGATGGCGGCGCCTGCCCATCGACCCATTCGTCCAGGCTAACGAACAGGGCGCGTTGAACCGGCCCCGAGTTCAGCGGGTTCTGGAATTGCTGGCATGCTCCCTTCACCGCCGCGTTGCCGACACCGTGCTGATGGCTCGAAATCAGGTAGTTGCGCGTGTACGGAGAGTCGGCGAGATCCGTGATGCCCGTCGGATCGGTGTGGAGGAGTGAACCGGCCTTGACCCAATACTCGTTGGCCGAATTCAGCTCGACACTCCGCGGGCACGTACCAGTCGCGAGACACCGAGCGTACCGACTATCCGTTCTGCCACTGATCGGGTCGGTCGTCATGACGTTGGCGAACGGAAACACACCCTCGACATACAGATGCTCCTGGCGGTTGCGCTCCGTGCGATTGGGCTGCGAGAACCGGTAATTCATGTTGATGCCATCGCCTGCCGCAATCCATTGCATCATGCCGTCGAAGACCTTCTCGCCGTTCTCGGCCTGGTTGAAGCCGAGGTAGCGGAAGTCGTTGAGCATGCGTCCCGGCTGCGAGAGGACCGCGGAATGAATCCGGGTGACGTCCCCCGCGAGAGGATTGGGCGTGCCGAGGTCATCCACCGCGTCATAACGCAGCCACGCGTTCCAATCCCGAACGGCAGCGAACCCCAATCCATTCACCGTCGGATCCTTCGCCCTGTAAGAGAACTCGTAGATGTCGTTGGCCACGAACGGCGTGCCGGCCGGAAGCAGGCGGATCGCCGTCCCACTCGCGCTGGTGTATTCCCAGCCGGAAGAGGGGATCACCACGGGCGCGTCGTTGAGGTGAACGCGGTGTGTCAGCGTCGCCGTCGTCTTGTCCAGTGTTGCGGCGGCATAGCTCAAGGTGAACGACGTCGCCGATGCCACGATGTATTCGTACGCCGGTCCGGTGATGGAAGTGCCGTCGGGATTACGTGCGATTGGAAGCGTGATCGTCGCATTGAAGTTCGCGGTGTTGGTGCCGGCCGACTTGTCCCATCCACTCCAGACCATCGTGTACCCGCGAGGCATCAGGAAGGCGTTCTCTAGGACGAGCGGATCGGTAACCGAGCCTGGATCGTTGCCCGCCGGGACGCGGGCAAACGCGCTCCATGTCTTCGAGCCGCGGTTCGGCGGCTCGTACATCACCTTGTGCGCGCCTCTGGTCAGATCGATTGGCTTGAGGATGTAGAAGTCGAACGCGTATTCGACGTTTCCGCGCACGTTCCGGGGGGCCAGGGCGATATCGACGATCCCAGCGTTCTTGGGATCCGTGGGATCGACTTCACCGAACGCCTTACCGACGATCTTTTCGTACTGACCGACACCCGGCCACGAATAGCCGCCGAACGTCGGCGATTCCTTGGAAATGATTTGAATCTTCGTGATGCGCGCTTCGGTCGGAGCTGCCACCAGGACCCATAGAAAGGCGAGGCACAAGGCACGGTGCATCCGGCCTCGCAGCCGAAGTCTCCCCGTCATGTCCGAATCTCCTCTGAAATTCAACGCAGTGGGCTGCGTGGAAGGGGCAAGATGATATCCGCTTTCCACAGACTCGCCCGTTCTTTTGCTGGGACTACTAGAGACCCCGACGCTGCGCAGAGGTCCCGACGACGGGTACAACGCCGGGGCCTGGTGACTTGAACAGGGGACTGCAACCGAGCGCAGACGTAGCCGTGGGGTCCGGCTTCAGCCGGACCGAGACAGCGGTGGGTCCTTCATCAGTCACGGGTTATTCCCATCCTTGTCGGCGGCTTCGAGATCGTCCCAACCTCCCCAGGGCTGCGTCCAACCCTTCGTCTTCCAGCGCCAGATTAAGTGCACGGTCAAACCAAGAACGAGAGCACCAAGGATCCAGAACCAGAAGTACGATCCGCGCCAGAGAAGCACGCTGACTCCGACGGCTATCACCCACTTCAGAACTCGAAACCATACCGGTTGAGCCCGTCGCGAGAAGGCGACTCGCGCCTCGCGCCGGAATGTCTTTCCTGCAGACACGGTCAACCTCGCTCCGCCATCACGGCCTCGATTAAGGTCCTTACGAGCTGTGCGATCTCAGCGTCGAACTCGGGTCCGACTGGAATCGGTTCTCCGCCGATGATTGTGGCGCGCACCGCGGACAGAGTATCGCGCAGTGCCTGCAGCCCGCGTCGCCCTCGCTCTGGCGCGGGCACGGCGGCAGTAATGGCAACGATCTTCCCCTCCAGCTCGCCGGAGCCGATCACCCAATCGATGCCGTTCTTCAGCGCACCGGGCAGACTGAATCCGTATTCCGGGCACGCGACGAGAACGGCGTCACTCTCGGCGACAGTCTGCCTCCATCGCTGTACGCTCTCCGGCACTCCGTCCGACTCCAAGTCGGGGTTGAAGTGGGGCAGCTCCCGCAGGCCGTCAAAGAGCAGCAGGTGCACGCCCGGCGGCACCGACGTCGCCGCGATCTTCAAAAGGGCCAGGTTCTTTGAGTTGGCCTGCAGGCTGCCACAGACACCGAGAATTCTCACAACGACTCCTATGCGGTGGGACGGCAGGATCTTCGCAAGTTTGAAGGTGGCGTACACTGCTCGGCCATTATGCAAGGCACTTCAACCAGATGTCGGATGGCGTTCGCTGCCGCAGCGATTGCGTTGCTGGGAATAGAAGGGTCGTCGCCGCAGCCGCCGGCCGGACGCTGGGTCACGGCGTGGTCCACCTCGCAGCAGGGCCTTGGCGCGACGATGGTCACGAACACCACGGTGCGAATGATTGCGCGCGTCACGATTGCCGGCGACGCGGTTCGCATCCGTATCGACAACGCCTTCGGCACGATGCCCCTCGCGATCGGCAAGGCGTATGTCGGCCAGCGCATTCAAGGGGCGGCGCTCGCCACGGGCTCGAACCGTCAACTCACCTTCGACGGCTCGCCAACGGTGACGATCGCGGCGGGTGGCAGCGCGACGAGCGACTCCGTGCCGATGAAGGTGCTCGCGCAACAGGATCTGGCCGTCAGCCTGCACGTGCCCGCGGCCGAGGCGCGGCCCAGTCAACATACCGCCGCGCAAGTCACCTCCTATATGGCCGCCGCAAGCGCCGGAGACGTCGCCGCCGACGAGACCGCGACTCCCTTCAAGGGGACGACGACATCGATGTTCTGGTTGAAGGCCATCGACGTTTTGTCTTCGTCATCACCCGGATCGATCGTGATGTTCGGCGATTCGATCACTGACGGCACGTGCTCGACCGTCGACGCCCACGATCGCTGGGAGAATCTGCTGTCCATCCGGTTAGCGCTCGATGCGCTCTCCCGGGGCAGGGCGGACGGGCACAAAGCCGTGCTCAACGAGGGTATCGGCGGCAACACGGTTACGCGCGAAGGGCTCAAGCCCCCGCCCGACAGTCCGCCCGGGCTCGAGCGGTTGGACCGCGACGTGCTCTCGCACCACGGTGTCACGCACGTGGTGCTGTTCATGGGCACCAACGACATCCGTCGCGATGCGGCGGCGGCGCAGGTGATGAAAGGCATGCAGGAGATCGTCGCGCGAGTGAAAGCACGGGGGCTGCGAGTGATCGGTGCCACCATCATCCCGCGCCACAACCGGCCGCCAGCCGAGAACAACACCGGCTGGGATGCCGGCAAGACCCGCGTACGTAACGAAATCAACCAGTGGATGCGAACCAAGGCGCCGTTCGACGCGGTGATCGATTTCGACAAGGTCGTACAGGATCCCGCGAACCGGGATCTGATCCTCCCGTCGTTCAACTGTGGCGACGGGATTCATCCGAGCCCGCGGGGATACTACGAGATGGGGCAGTCGGTGCGGCTTGATTTGTTCAAGTGAAGCGATGTCGCCTCACGATGTCACATAGTGCTCGAGCGAGCGGATCATGAACTGCTGCTCCTCGACAACGGCCCGCACGATGTCGCCAATCGACACCACACCGACAACCCGGCCTCCTTCGACCACCGGCAGGTGACGAATCCGCTTGTCGGTCATGAGTGCCATGCAGGCATCGACCGTCGCCGTCGGGTCAATCGACACGACGTCGGCGGTCATGAGACTGCCCACAGCGGTATCGCGCGATGTGTGGCCGTGCAGCACGACCCGTCGGGCGTAGTCGCGCTCGGAGAAGACTCCGTTGATCTCGTCGCCGCTCATCACCAGCACGGCACCGATGTTCTTCTCGGCCATCAACTGCAAGGCATGGTAGACGGTATCATCGGGCCGCACGGCGTAGACGTCGGGCTTGCGCCTCAGGATCTGGCGGACCGTGGTCATCATGGTGGGACCTCCTTGCGCCGGGCTGGGCCCGTTTCGCGCGTCACCGACCCTCGCGACGGGGGCACAGGTGATAGCACGTCACAGGAGCCGAGTGCAACATTCCCGTGCAACCCAAAACGTAGGGTCCGGCTTTAGCCGGACCTGATCCTCGTGGGGTCCGGTTTCAACCGGACCCGAGTCAGTCGTGGCCAGCCGCCTTCAGGCGGACCGGTACCAGCCCGATCTCATTTGCACCGCCTCCAGCAGTTGGGCGACTGTGTACACGCCCGATCCTGAAAACTCGTAGCCATCAATTCGTTCAACGATCCTCGCTCTCACAGGATTCTCGAGGATGTAGCGCGCCACGCTTACAGCAGCTTCGTCGCTGCGGAGGACGTGCTCGTATCCATATCGCTGCCACAGGCGATGGCCGAACTCTGCCTGGTAGTGAAAGCCGGAGTACTGCTTCGCCCGCGAGATGAACTCGCGGCAATCGGACTCATCTGCCTGACCTTCGACGAGAAGGTGAACGTGGTCTGGCATGAAGCAGTACGCGATTACCGCAAACTGCAATGCGGTCGCGGCGCGCTCGATTTGCGTACGAACGAGACTGACGGCGTCGGCCTTTTCGAACAGTCGATGCCTCTCATGTGTGCAGAACGTGAGGAAATACTGGTGCAGACCGACGTAGTCGAAGGTCTTCAAGTGTTCGGGGTACATGCACGGGAGGGTGCAAACGGCGGTCCGGCTGAAGCCGGACCCCACGTTCTGTTCTGGTCCGGCTAAAGCCGGACCCCACGTTCTGCCGGACGGCTGGACAGGCTGAATCCTGTTGGCTAGCCCATGCCTGACTCCTGATTCCTGATTCCTGATTCCTGAGGATTACGAGAACAGCGTCGCGGCGACGCGTTGGGCGAGGGCGACCCACGGTGCGGGGTAGACGCCGACGCCGACGACGCCGAGGGCGCAGAGGGCAATCGCGGCGCCGAGGAGCCCGTTGATTCGCACAGGCTCCGGCCGAACGGGTGCTTCGATATACATGCGCCGCGCGACGACGAGGTAGTAGTACAGCGCGACCACCGTCAGGACCGCACCGAGGAAGACCAATCCGTAGAGGCCGCGTTCGGCGGCGGCGACGAAGATGTACAGCTTCGCCCAGAAGCCGGCCACGAACGGGATCCCACCGAGCGACAGCAGGAACACCAGCATCGCCAGCGCGAGCAGCGGCGAGCGCTGCGCCAGCCCCTGGTAGGCGTCGATGCCGTTCGACTCCTCCGATCGCCCCACCGCTTCGACGACCAGGAACGCGCCCATGTTGCCGAACAGATACGCCACCAGATAGAACAGGATGGTCGCGACGCCCGCAGTGGAGAACGCCGCGAGCCCGATCAGCATGTAGCCGATGTGGGCGATCCCCGAGTACGCCAGCATCCGCTTGATGTTCTGCTGCGGAATCGCCATGAGGTTGCCGGTGATGACCGTCATCGCCGCGAGCGTCGCGATGAACGGCATCCAGATCAACGCGGCGGTACCGACGCCCTCGACGTAGAGCCGGATGATCGCGACGAAGCCGGCCGCCTTTGGCGCCACCGACAGCCATGCGACGAACGGGGTGCTCGCCGCCTCGTACGCGTCCGGCGCCCACATGTGGAAGGGGAACGCGGCAATCTTGAAACCGAGCCCGGCAAGCAGCAGGCCCATCCCGAGCAGCATCAGCGGATGCCCGGCCGCCAGCGCTTGTGGAATTGCCGACAGTGCGGTGGTCCCGGTCATGCCGTACACGAACGACATCCCGTAAGCGATGATGGCCGACGAGACCGTGCCCACGAGGAAGAACTTGAGCGCCGCCTCCGGTGCGACGGTCTCGCGTTTCAGGAAGCCGGTGAGCACGTAGAGCGGAATCGACATCAGCTCGAACGCAACGAAGAGCAGAATGAGGTCCCGCGCCGACGCGAGCACGAGCATGCCCAGCAGCGAGACGAGCAATGCGAAGTGATACTCCGCCGACCGACGGTCGAACGCCGGCTGTTTCATCGTCAACGAGCCGAGCAGGCACACTGCGGATGCGAACAGGAACAGCCGCTTGGCGAACAGCGCCAGCTCGTCCTGGATGAACGAGCCCTCGAACAGGGTTCCCTCTCGAGCGATGTACATGACGCCGAGCACGGCCAGCAGGCCCGCGAACGCGAGCCAGCCGATGGCCCGCCCCGGACGAATAAGCCCGGCGAGCAACACGATGACGGCAAGCGCGAACAGCGCCAGTTCCGGCACGAGCGGAGCGCCAAGTGCCATCGTCATCGTCCGAGCCGCTCCACGAGTGGGATCGTCGACGTGTCGATCGGCTTCACGGCAAGTCCGGGCACCACACCGAACAGGACGAGCGTGAACACCAGAATGCCCAGCGCCGCCCATTCAGTGCCCTGTGCGTCGGGCAGATGCTGGAAGTGCGGGTCCTCGCTCTTGCGTCCCCAGAAGATCTGCTTCGCGACGCGAAGCACGTAGATCGAGGTCAGAAATGCGCCGAGGACGGCCGGAAACAGCCACCATCGATGCGCCGAGCTCCACGCGCCTAGGAAGGTGAGGAACTCGGCGACGAAGCCTGCGGTGGCGGGAAGACCAAGCGACGAGAGCCCGCCGATGGTGAACGCCGTCGCGATGCCCGGCATCATCGTGCCGAACCCGCCCATCTTGAAGATCTCCCGGGAGTGCGCCTTCTCGTAGACCAGACCGACGAGCGCGAAGAACAGCCCGGTCATGATGCCGTGCGCGAACATCTGAAAGACGGACCCGTTCAGCCCCGTCACCGTCAGCGTCGCGGCACCGAGCATCACGACTCCCATGTGCGAGACCGACGAGTACGCAATCACGTACTTCAAGTCGGTCTGCGCCATGGCGCTCAGCGCCCCGTAGACGATGTTGATGCACGCGATCAGGCCGACGAGCCAGCTCCATTCGACTGCGGCGTCCGGCAGCAGCCCCATCCCGAGGCGGACAACGCCGTACGCCCCGAGCTTCATCAGCACGCCTGCGTGCAGCATCGACACGGCGGTCGGTGCCGAGGCATGGCCATCGGGTGACCATGTGTGCAGCGGCCAGATGCCGGCGAGCACGCCGAAGCCGACGTAAAACGCCAGGAACACCCACGTCTGCAGCGTCGGATCGATCTGCGACGAGGCGAACGTCAGGAACGAGAACGAGCGGGACCCGCCGGCCACGTACAACGCCAGAATGCCGACCAGGATGAACGCCGACCCGAGCAGCAGATACAGCGTCAGCTTCATCGCCGCGTATTCCTTGGTGCCGACGCCGGTGCGCCCGAATGCCCAGCCGAAGATGCCCTGCGGCCGCACATGACCGGAGGATCCCCAGATGCCGATGAGGAGATACATCGGCAGCACGGCGATCTCGTAGAACAGGAAGAAGACGAACAGGTCCAGCGACACGAACACGCCGTAGACGCCGGTCACCAGCAGGAGCAGCAGCGCGTAGAACTCCTGGCTGCGCTCCTTCACCGTCCACGAGGCGAACACGCCGGCGAAGATGATGATCGAGGTGAGCAGGCACATCAGCGCGCTCATGCCGTCGATCGCCAGCTGATACGAGATGCCGAGCGAAGGAACGAGTGCGAACTCCTCCTGGAACTGGAAGCCGGCGGTCGTCCGGTCGTACTGCCAGTAGACCCAGATCGACGCGACGAGCGAGATGAACGCGCCGATGAGCGACGCCCAGCGGACCAGCAGCGGGCTGCGGCGCGCGAAGAACATGACCACGAGCGCCGAGACGAACGGCGCCCACGTCATCACCGAGAGCAGAGGCAGGCCGGTCACGCGAGCGCCCAACGCATCCAGAGGATGAGGACGAGCAGGCCAACCGCGACGCCGTACACGTAATCCTGCGCGCGACCTGTCTGAATCAACCGCACATCGTCTCCAGCACTCACGGTCCAGGCGCTCACCACGTTGAGGACGCCGTCGACCAGGTAGCGATCGATCCAGCCGATGAACCTCGAGAAGGCAAACAGGAGTGCACCGAGCACGCCCTCGAACAGGTCGTCGAGCCAGAACTTCGCGATCGCGGCGCGCCGGATCGGCCCGAACATCGCCGCCAGCTTCTCGGCATCGAGCACACGTCGCTGATACACCAGCCACGCGAGCGCGATTCCCGCGACGGCCACGGCGATGGCGGACGGCGCCAGCCAGCCGGGCGCGCCCTCGTGCTCGGCGACCGTCACCCCGGGCACGTGCCCGGTGAACGTCGAATACAGACCGACGCCGAGCGACAGCACGGCCAGCAGCCACAATGGCAGCAGCATCGTCATCGGCGGATCGTGCGGGCTGTGGTGTCCGCCTTCAGGCGCACTGTAGTGTCCGGCTTTAGCCGGACCGTGGTGTGTCCGGCTAAAGCCGGACACGACAGTGGGTGCCGGACTCGCAAAGAATGCAAGGAACACGACTCGGAACATGTAGAACGCCGTCAGGAACGCCACGATCATCAGCAGGAGGAACGGGCCGGTCTGATGACCGATGGAGGCACCAAGGATCCCTTCCTTCGAGATGTATCCGCCGAAGAACGGAATGCCGGCGAGCGACAACGTGCCAATGATGAAGACGAGCGCCGTCTGCGGCATGCGACGGGCCAGTCCGCCCATGCGCGGCAGGTCGTTGCTGCCGACGGCATGGATGACCGCGCCGGCGCCGAGGAAGAGCAAGGCCTTGAACAGGCCGTGGGTCAACAGGTGAAGGAACCCGGCACTCGACACGCCGGCGCCAATGGCCGCCATCATGTAGCCGAGCTGAGAGACCGTGGAATACGCCAGGACGCGTTTGATGTCGTCCTGCACACAGGCGAGCACCGCCGCGAGGAGGGCCGTGAAGGCGCCGATCCACGCGACGATGAGCAGCACGTCAGGCGTCAGCGCAAACAGCCACGAGGTGCGGTGCAGCAGGTAGACGCCCGCGGTCACCATCGTCGCCGCGTGAATCAATGCCGACACCGGCGTCGGTCCTTCCATCGCATCCGGCAGCCACACGTGCAGCGGGAACTGCGCCGACTTGCCCGCCGCGCCGAGATAGATGCAGAAGGTGATGAACCCCAGGCCCGCGAGCGGAAATGCCCCGCTCGTCGCCAACGCGCGCATCTCCGACAGGTCGAACGTTCCCGTCAGGCGCCACAACAGCACGATGCCGATCAGCAGGCCGACATCCCCGGCCTTGGTCGTCCAGAAGGCTTTCACTGCCGCGCGCGCCGCTTCCGGCTTCTGATACCAGAACCCGATCAGCAGGTACGAGCACAGGCCGACGAGCTCCCAGCAGATGAAGAGCTGTAGCAGATTGGGCGCGAGTACCAGCCCCATCATCGAGAACGCGAAGAGCGACTGATAGGTGTAGTAGCGGCCGAGCGCCGCCGGTGGCTCGTCGTGGAGGTAACCGAGTGAATAGAACTGGACGAGGAACGCCACCAGCGCCACCAGCACGAGCATCACGGTGGAATCGGCGTCGGCAAGGACGCCGACCGTGGCGAGCGGCATGCCCGCCGTCGTCAGCCAGTTCCAACTGAGTCGACCGACAATCCCCGCGGCTTCGAGACGCCACGCCAGGATGGCGGCGGCGAGCGACCCCGCCGCCGACAGCACCGAAAAATACGCGGCGAGTCGTCCGGTGCGCCGGAACGGCGCGACGACAGCGAGAAAGAGGAACGCCGCTGCCGGCATCAGCAGCGCGATCAGGGCGAACGAGTCGGCGTCTCTGCTCATCCTTTGAGGAGATCCAGGTGATCCGCCATGACCGTCCTGCGAACGCGAAACAGCAGGATCACGATCGCCAGCCCGATCGCTGCTTCCGAGACCGTGATGCAGATCGTAAAGACCGAGAAGACCATGCCGACCGTGTCGCCCGCGAAGCGCGAAAACGCGATCAGGTTGATGTTCACTGCGTTCAGCATCAGTTCGATGCCGAGCAGGATGCCGACGGTGTTGCGGCGCGTCACGACGCCGAACAGGCCGATGCAGAAGACGGTCGCGGCGAGAATGAGATAGGACTGGAGGCCCATTTCAGTGCGCCGCCTGTAATGCAAAATGCAAAATGCAAAATGCAAAATCGAATCGTGCCGCGTGCGGCAAGTCTAGCCTCGTGGGCCAGCTCTTTTTGCATTTTGAATTTTGCATTTTGAATTTCGTGCGCGGCCTCTAGTCTTCCGGCCGCGCGAAGTACATGGCGCCCAACATCGCCGCCAGCATCAACACACCGAGGAGCTCGAACGGCAGCACGAACCTGGTCAACACGCTCTCGCCGATCAGCCGCGTCACGTCCCCCTCGATGGGCGGACGCGTCATCGTCAGCGGCCGCGTGCCGATCGCCCGAACGATCAGCCACAACAGCGCTGCCGCGACGATGCCGCCGCCGGCAAGGTGCCGGCTCGTCTGCGACAGCCGCTCACCGACCAAGCGTTCGGTGACGACGATCGCAAACACGACGACGGTGATCACGCCGCCCGCATACAACAGCAGCTGCACGGCGGCGAGAAACTCCGCATCGAGCAGCAGGAAGATCCCGGCGGTGCCGGTGAGCGCCAGCGCGAGCCACAGGACGGCGTGAAACAGATTCTTCGACAGGACCACCGCGAGCGCCGATCCCACCAGCACGACGGCGAGCGTCCAGAAGGCGATCGGCTCCGCCATCACGCCTGGCTCCCGGCAGGCTTGGCGTGCACCTCTTCGGCGCGCGCCATCTTCGGGGGTCCCTGCATCGCGCGCAGGAGATTGCCGGTGGCCCACGACTGCTGGTGCTGAAGGCCGATCGCGTGCAGGCGATCCTTGTCGAGCAGCATCTCGCGCCGATCGGCGGTGGCGAGATCGAACGACTTCATCATCACGATGGCGTCGGTGGGGCAGACCTGGACGCACAGCTCGCAGAACTCGCAGGCGTAGAGCTCGAGCGAGAAGCTCTTGGCGTAGTTGCGCTTCTCGGTCTTGAGCATCTCGACTTTGATGACCGCCGGCGGGCAGACGTACTCACACAGGCGACAGCCGATGCACGCTTCCTCGCCGGTGTCCTTCTCGTACACGAGCGCGAGCAGGCCGCGATAGCGGTCGGGATACTTGCGTTCCTCGTCTGGATAGTGGACGGTGACCGGCTTTCGGAACAGGTTCAGGAACGTCACCCACAGCGCCTTCGTCACGGCGCGGATGACAGACAGGGGGCTTACCACGCGAGTTGGGCTGCTGCGCAGTGGGGCGGGCCCTGCGGGCCCGTGGGGCCGCTTCGCGGTGGGGCTGCTGGGAAGAACGGGGTTAGACACCGGCCCTCCAGACCACAACGAACGCGGTGCTCACGAGCAGGAGCAGCGTGAACGGCAGCAGCACCTTCCAGGACAGCGTCAGGATCTGATCGACACGGATGCGGACGAAGCTCCAGCGCACCCACGTGATCAGCAGGAACAGGAACATCGCTTTCAACAGCATCCACAGCGGCCCAAGCCACTCGGGTCCAGGCCCTGCCCAGGCCCCGAGGAACAGCACCGCGCCGAGGAACGACGATCCGATCACGTGCGCGTACTCGCCGAGCTGAATCAGGGCGAACTTCATTCCGGAGTATTCAACGCGGAAGCCGGCGACGAGCTCGGATTCCGCCTCGAGGATGTCGAACGGCACGCGGTTCTCGGCCGCGAGTGTCGACACCACGAACGCGATGAACGCGAGCTGTCCGATCACTGGATAGAAGATGAACCAGAGCCCCTGCTGCGCCGCGGCGATCTCCGACAGCTTCAACGAGCCTGCCAGCAGGACTGGCACGAGCGCGGCGAAGATGAACGGCAGGTCATAGGAGATGATCTGGTTGACCGCGCGCATCGCCGAGAGCAGCGCGTACTTGTTGTTCGATCCCCACCCGGCCATGAACAGACCGACGATCTCCATCGACGACACCGCCAGGAAGAACAGGATGCCGATGTTGAGATCGGCCACGCCGAGGCCGGGGGCGAACGGAATCGTCGCGAAGATCAACATGCAGGGCACCAGGAAGACGATCGGCGCGAGATTGTAGACGCGACGGTCGGCCGTGCGTGGCACGATGTCTTCCTTCATCATCAGCTTGAGCGCGTCCGCGATCGGCTGCAGCAGCCCGTGCGGCCCGACGCGATACGGCCCGATCCGCGACTGCATCCGCGCCGCGAACTTCCGCTCGAGCAGCGTCACGTACGTCACCAGACCGATGACGACGTTGAGGACGATGAACGGCGCGACGAGGGGAGAGAGCCAGGCGGGCATCAGCGATCGACCTCGCCAAACACGGGATCGACCGAGCCCATGATCGCGACGACGTCCGCGATTTTGTGGCCCGGGATGATGTGCGGCAGCACGGCGAGATTCGAGAACGACGCGCCACGCCACTTCATGCGGTACGGTTTGGCGCTGCCATCCGCAATCAGATAGCAGCCGACTTCACCGCGCGGACCTTCAACGCGCGCGTACGCTTCGCCCTTCGGGATGCGGATCTGCGCCACCGACTTGAGACCGGGCCGCGAGGAGATCGCTCCGTCAGGCAGGCGATCGAGCGCCTGACGGACGATCGCGATCGACTCGCGGAACTCCACCATGCGCACACGGTAGCGGGCGAAGCAGTCGCCTCCGGTTTCGACCGGCACGTTGAACGTGAAGTCCTCGTACGAGGAGTACGGCGCCGCCCGACGCAGATCGAAGTTCACGCCCGACCCGCGCAGCAGCGGCCCGGCGATGCCGACGTCTTCGGCCAGCTCGCGCGAGATCACGCCGACACCCTGTGCCCGCGCCAGGAAGAACGGATTGTCCTCGAGCAGCGATTCGTACTCGCCGATCCGCGCGTCGATGAGGTTGATGGTCTCGCGGCATTTCTGCGCCCACCCATCCGGGATGTCGTAGCGCGTGCCGCCGACCTGATAGAAGCCGTAGAGCAGGCGCGCGCCCACGAGCGACTCGAACAGATCGAGGATCAGCTCGCGTTCGCGGATGCAGTAGAGGAACACGGTCGCGCCGCCGCCGAGCGCGCCGCCCATGTCCATGCACCACGTGCCGAGCCAGAGCAGGTGCGATGCCACGCGCTGCAGTTCCGCCATGATCACGCGCAGGTACTGCGCGCGCTTCGGCACCTCGATCTTGCCGATCTGCTCGGCCGCCATGACGTAGGCGAGCTCGCTCGTCATCGCGGCGACGTAATCGGTTTTCGACGCAATCGACGGGTACTGGGCGTAGGTCAGCGTCTCCGACAGCTTCTCGTGACAGCGGTGCAGGTAGCCGATGACCGCGTCGACGCCGACGATCGTCTCGCCCTCGAGCGTGAGGATGGCCCGGAACACCCCGTGCGCCGACGGGTGCTGCGGCCCCATGTTCATCGTGAGGCGCTCGCCGCCGGAGTAGTCGAACTCGACCTTCGAGGTCTTCGCGGTGTCCAGCATGGCCTATCTATACGGCGGGTGGGGCGTGTCGACCGCGTATGACTTCAGCAGCGGGTGTCCCTGCCAATCGTCGCTCAGGAGCATGCGGCGCAGGTCGGGATGGCCTTCGAACTGAATGCCGAACATGTCGTAGCACTCGCGCTCCATCCACTCCGCGCCGCGGAAGACAGGCACGAGCGACGGGCAGGCCGAGACACCGGGACCTAATCGCGCTTTCATCATCACGCCGACGCCGTCATCGAGGTTGTCGATGCGTGCCACCACCTCGAGCCCCTGCTCCTTCCAATCCACCGCTGACGAGAACGAAAAAAACCGACAGCCGAGCGTGGTCTTCGCGAACTGCGCGAAGGCCGTCCACTGATCGACAGGAAGCGTGACGACGATGGGCCTGCTCGCCGTAGCCTCGGCGGAGGTGGGCGCGTCGCCGTCCACTTGAGCGCTGCTGAAGCGCTCGCCGATGAGGGCCTTGGCCTGCTCTCGGGTCACAGTCTCAATCGACCTTTGGATTGGGTAGGGCGCGACGGCCCGTCTTCCGGAAGTGCGCAATCTGATCCTGCAGCAGGAGCAGCCCGTTGAGCAGGCTTTCCGGCGGCGGCGGACAACCAGGCACGTAGACGTCGACCGGTATCACCCGGTCCACGCCCTTGACGACGTGGTAGCCGTGCCGGAACGGGCCGCCGGAGTTGGCGCACGACCCCATCGAGACCGCCCACTTCGGGTCGGGCATCTGGTCATAGATCCGCTCGAGCATCGGCGCCATTTTGATCGTGACCGTGCCGGATACCACCATCAAATCGGAGTGACGTGGCGAGGCCCACGGCACCATGCCGAGCCGCTCGACGTCGAAGCGGCTGGCGAAGGTCGCCATCATCTCGATCGCGCAGCAGGCCAGGCCGAACGTCACCGGCCACACCGACGACTTGCGCGCCCAGTTCAGGAACGCATCGGCGACCGTCGTGACGACGAAGCCGCCCGGGAAGCTGTGGATCCCTTCGGTGACCGACTCGAACAGCTGCGAGTGCTTGTCACCTTCGGGCCGCCGCTGATGGGTCTGCTCCCACTCCTGGAGATCTTTGATGTTTCGCCAGATCGGCGCCGGTATCTGTGGGACGGGAGGTTTTATTTCCACTCGAGGATGCGCTCCCGGTATGCGTAGACCCACCCCAACGAGATGATCGACAGGAACATGAGCATCGAGAGGATACCCCAGACCCCCAGCCCGCGGACGACCAGTGCCCACGGGAAGAGGAAGATCGCCAACGCATCGAACACGAGAAACACCAGCGACACCAGGTAGAAGCCGACGGGGAATTGCACCCACGCCGGGCCGATCGGCTCGGCGCCGCACTCGTAGTTCTCCATCTTGGCGGCGAACGGGCGACTGGGGCTCAATACCCGTGCGGCAAGCAGCGACACAAGCGCGAACGCGAGGATGAACCCGAGATAGATGGCGACTTGGAGATAACCCGTCATACGTGACCGTTACATGTAATGCAAAATGCAAAATGCAAAATGCAAAAGACGACCGTGCCTCCTTCGCCCCGGCTTTTTTTGCATTTTGCATTTTGCATTTTGAATTACGGCTATCTAAAACTGTCCATGATCTCGTCGAGCGCGGCCTTGCCGGGACGCGTCTTCGAGAGGTCGAGTGTCGAGAGCGGCTCGTCGACCAGGCCGAGCAGGTCGATGAAGTCCTGTTTATCCGGCTCGACATACAAGATGCCGGTGGCGAACTCGCCGCGGCCCGCCGTTTCGCGCAGCAGCCGCAGGGCGGTGTTCTTGTCCGTCGGGTTGTAGTCCTCCGCGAGCTTCGACAGGAGCAGCTTCGACCCGTTGTGCAGCGTCACGGCAGTCGTCGTGCCCGCGTCGTATTCGACGTTGATCTCCTCGAAGAACGGCACGAAGTTGAGGTCGGCGAGCGGCTCCTCGTGATCCTTCGCGTACGAGTAGCTCTTGGTCGATCCGTCGTGATCGTTGAACGTCACGCACGGCGACAGCACGTCGATCATGCAGGTGCCGCGATGGCTGAGCGCTGCCTTGAGGATCGCCTTCAGCTGCTTGGGGTCGCCCGAGAACGACCGCGCCACGAACGACGCGCCCAGCTCGATCGCGAGCGTGCACGTGTCGATCGGCGGAAGGTCGTTGACGACGCCGGTCTTGAGCGTCGATCCGAGGTCGGCCGTCGGCGAGAACTGCCCCTTCGTCAGACCGTAACAGCCGTTGTCCTCGATGATGTAGATCATCGGCAGGTTGCGCCGCATCAGGTGGACGAACTGGCCGATGCCGATCGCGCCGGTGTCGCCGTCGCCGCTCACGCCGATGGCGATCATCTTGCGGTTCGACACGACGGCGCCGGTTGCCACCGAAGGCATGCGTCCGTGCACGGAGTTGAAGCCGTGCGCCTGGTTGAGGAAGTAGGCGGGGCTCTTGCTCGAGCAGCCGATGCCCGACAGCTTCATCACCTGCGTCGGATCGATGCCCATCTCGAAGAACGAGTCGATGATGCGCTCGGTGATCGCGTTGTGGCCGCAGCCCGCGCACAGCGTCGTCTTGCTGCCGCGATACGCCACGGGCTCGAGCCCGATTCGATTGACCTTCTTCCCTGGTGCCGCTGGAGTCGCCATTCGTCGTTGTCCTCTTGGGCCGCCTCAAGGCGGCCCCCACGTTGGCCGCCTGAAGGCGGCCCCTACGATCGCTCTTGTTTCATTAACTCGGTCGTGACCGTCCGGCCGTCGATCGGCAGGCCGGCGAACTGCGGGATGGACCGCATCTTCGCGATCTGCGCCGGGTTCGCTTCCATCCGCAGCAGCGAGAGCATCTGGCTGTCGCGGTTCTGCTCGACCAGGTAGACGCGATCGCAGCGGTCGATGAAATCGAACACCTCTGACGTGAACGGATAGGCGCGCAGCCGCAGATACGACGTCTCGAGCGTGTGCTCGTTGCGGAGCTGGTCGCGCGATTCCACGATCGCCCAGTGCGTCGTGCCGTAGGCGATGATGCCGACTTTGGTGTTCGGCTTGAGCTCGACTTCCGGCTTGGGGACGAGCGTCCGCGCCGTTTCGAATTTGCGCGCCAACCGCGCCAGGTTCTTCGAGTAGTCCTCGGCCCGCTCGCTGTACTGCGCCAGCTCGTTGTGGCCAGACCCGCGGGTGAAGTACGCCGGCATGCCGTCGCCTGGAACCGTGCGGTAGGGAATACCGTCGCCGTCGACGTCGCGATAGCGGCCGAACTCGCCGAGGCGCTGCAGCGTCGGCGCGTCGAGCCGCTTGCCGCGGTTCGGCGTCTTGGTCGGGTACTCGAAGGGCTTCGACATCCAGGTGTTCATGCCGAGGTCGAGATCGGTCATCACGAACACCGGCGTCTGTAACTGTTCGGCGAGATCGAACGACTCGATCGCCATCGAATAGCACTCCTCCACGGAGGCGGGCAGCAGCAGCGGGTGTTTAGTGTCGCCGTGCGACAGCACCGCCGCCGAGAGGATGTCCTGTTGCCCGGTTCGCGTCGGCAGGCCCGTCGACGGTCCGCATCGCTGGACGTCGAACACCACCGCGGGGATCTCGGCGTAGTAGCCCAGACCGGTGAACTCGGCCATCAACGAGATGCCAGGCCCCGCGGACGAGGTCATCGCCCGCGCGCCGACCCACCCCGCACCGAGCACCATGCCCAGGGCAGCGAGCTCGTCTTCCGCCTGAATCACCGCGTAGGTCGTCTTGCCGCTTTCAGGATCGCGTCGATACTTCTTGAGGTAGTCGATCAGCGATTCGCACAGTGACGAGGATGGCGTGATCGGGTACCACGCGACGAACGTGACGCCCGCCAGCATGCAGCCGATGGCCGCGGCAGCGTTGCCTTCGATCAGGATCATCCCCTGCGTCTTGTTCATCGGGGCGATGACGAAGGGGTCCTGCTTGGGCAGGTTGGCGTCGGCGAAGTCGTAGCCCGCTTTCAGCGCTGCCATGTTCAGGTCGATCGCCTTCTGCTTCTTGCCGAGCTGCTTGCGCAGCGCCTTTTCCATCTGCGCCATGTCGATGGACAGCAGACGGGACAGCACGCCGTCGTAAATCATGTTGCGCACGAGCCGACGGAGCTTCGCGTCGTGCGTGATCGGCTGCATCAACTTGTCGAACGGGACCGGGTAGAAAATGAGGTCCTTGCGAAGCTCGTTCAACCTGAGCGGTTCGTCGTAAAGGACGGCCGCGCCCGGGGCGAGCGACATGACGTCTTCTCGCGCCGTCTCCGCGTTCATGGCGACGAGGAAGTCGACCTCCTTCTTGCGGCCGATGTAGCCGTTGGCGTTGGCGCGGATGGTGTACCACGTCGGCAGGCCGGCGATATTCGACGGGAACATGTTCTTGCCCCCGACCGGCACGCCCATCTGAAAGATCGATCGGAGCAGGACGAGGTTTGCGGTCTGGCTGCCTGACCCGTTGACGGTCGCGACCTGAATGGCGAAATCGTTGGTGATGCGCTCGGTGGTGTGTCGCGGGCCGGCTTCTTGGACGGCAGCGTCGGTCACAGACATGTTTCGAACTTCTCCCGACTCGCTTAAGTTGCAGGAAAGATTGCGGATATATTGCGAAAACGATCACGAAATTATAACACCGCCCTCGTGAGGGCCTCGGCGAGGCGCCCCTGCGGCGCGCGCCGTTCCTCCGTGCGACGGCAGTGACGCCCGGCCGACCGGCCACGACGGATGGCCGACACCATCGTCAGCGCGCAAGACCTCGGTTTGCGGTCAACGTGTTGCAACAACACGATCTTACGAGCCCCCTGACGATTCCCATCAAGCCTGTCGCCTCGATTGTGGCCGTGGACGTCCGTGCGATGGGCGCTCGCCGCAGCCTGGATGGCGGCACTGTGGCCGGATTTGCCGTGAGACGACGACGCTCAATCGACGTTTCGAGCTGAGCTTCGGGGCCTACAACCTGTTCGACCGTCGATACGCGGATCCTGTCACCCGCGACAGCAGGCTCCACGATCGTGAGATTCGGGTGCGCCGCCTTGATGACGACGATGAGGACTGCCGGTGTCATTTGCTCTTCGTGAGTGCCCCTGAAGATCGCCGGGCCGCGCTGTTGCTCCGCGGGGCGCGCTCGAATTACGTCCTCACGATTGGCGAGACGACGGCGTTTCTTCGCGAAGGTGGGATCGTGCGACTCTTCCGCGAGGATGATCGGCTCCGGCTGCGGATCAGCCTGAAGCGCGCGGAGGATCCGGCCTCCACTTTTCGTCGCGGCTGCTCAGCGTCGGGGTGAGATCGCAATAATCAAAAAAGATTGACCGTGACGAGCGTGCCGGCTTCCACGGCGTCGACGTCGATCGGGATCTCGATGTAGCCGTCGGCGCGCGACATGCTCGTGATGTCGCCCGATGCCTTGAATGCCGGCATCGCGACGCCCGACTCGATCCGCACGGTGTAGAACTGGTGGCGACCCGGCGCCGAGACGACGCGCGCACCGAGGGGGAGCGCGATCGATCGGACGATCTGCTCGGGCAGGCGTGCCATCCGGCGCAGCGCCGGCGCCAGCAGGATGTAGGCGTTGGAGAGGCATGACGTCGGATAGCCGGGCATGCCGAACACCAGCTTCGTCCGGATCCGTCCGAATGCGGTCGGCTTGCCCGGCTTGACCGCGATGCCGTGAAAGAGCACCTCGCCCTTGGCGGCGATGACGTCGAGAATCAGATCGCGCTCGCCGACAGAGCTGCCGCCGGAAAAGACAAGCAGATCCTGTTCGAGGCATTCGTCGACGGCGAGCGACAGATCGTGGAAGGTGTCGACTGCGGTCTTGTACGGCACCGGGATGCCACCGTGCTCGGTCACCACGGCCGAGATCGTGAAGCGATTGATGTCATAGATCTGGCCTGGCGCGAGCGGCCGGCCCGGGTCGATGATCTCGTTGCCGGTCGACAGGATGGCGACGCGCGGCTTGGCGTAGACCTCGACGTCGGTCAACCCCAGCGCGGCGAGCGACCCTACCCGGCTCGGGTTCAGGAGCGTCCCCGCCTGCAGCACGGTTTGCCCCCGAGCGATATCGGCGCCCTGGCGACCGATGTTCTGTCCGGCCGTCATCGCCGCGAAGATCTCGATGGCGCCCGAGTCGTCGCTGGCGGTCTCCTCCACCATCACGACGGCATCGGCGCCGATCGGCATCGGTGCGCCGGTCGCGATCTCGGTGCACTGCCCCGCTCCCACCGGCTTGCGGGGGACCTGGCCGGTGAAGACCTGCTCGATGCACTCGAGCACGCGCGGGGTGGTGCGGCTGGCGCCGCGGGTGTCCTCGGCGCGCACGGCGTAGCCGTCCATCGCCGCCCGCGAAAACGGCGGCACGTCGATCTCCGACACGATCGTCTCCGCCAGCACGCGGCCATTGGCCGATGGCAGCGCCGCGCGCTCCGCGCGCGCGATCGGCTCGAGCGCGCGATCGATGATCACCCGCGCGTCGGCGAGGGTGATCGTGTCGGTGAACGGGCGCATTTTGGTACGCATGACGCGCTAGTTGCTACTTGTCCAGTTGCTGTACCACATGCCCCAGCTCGGGCACGATCAACTTCTCCATCGCGAGACGGACCGCGGCGAGCGAGCCGGGGAGCACGAAGATTGCCGTGCGGCCAACGGTGCCGGCGGTGGCGCGGCTCATCATCGCGGACGATCCGATCTCGTGAAAGCTGAGCGTGCGAAACAATTCACCGAATCCGTCGAGTCGCTTTTCGAGCAGGGCGTTGACGGCTTCGTAGGTGGTGTCGCGCGCGCTGATGCCGGTGCCGCCTGTGGTGATGATGACGCGGGTGGTCCGATCGGTCAGGCGGCTTCGAATCAGCGCCGCCACTTGCTCCGGTTCGTCGCGCACGAGCGCGTGTCCGGTCACCGTGTGGCCGGCCTGGGCGAGCAGATCGCGGATGGCGCGGCCGCTCGTGTCGGTGTCCTCCGTGCGCGTGTCACTGATCGTGAGCACGTAACATCCGACCACGGGCGGTGCCTGCGCTTTGTGGTCCCCGGAACTCACGAGGCGATTATGTGCGGCTTCACCTGACCGCTCAACAACCCATACAGCGCACCTCGCTGAAGATCTCGTCACACGTCGCGTCGTGCTCGCGCGCGTAGTTCACCAGGCAGCGCACGGCTTTGCCGATGTCCGGCAAGCCGTACGTCTTCGCGACCTCAGTGAGATACGCGACCATCTCCGAGTCGAGATCGATCGGGTGCAGTGTGTAGTCCTTCACGGCGGCTCCTCGGCAGTACGCCGATGATACACACGCCGACGGACAGGTCGCTGCGATGCCCGTGGTATAGTGAACGTTTGTGCCGCTTCGGTCGCGTCCGGAGTGAGCGGCAAAACGATCACACTCTCACCTCTCGCGCCCATAGCTCAGCTGGATAGAGCGTCTGGCTACGAACCAGGAGGTCGCACGTTCGAGTCGTGCTGGGCGCACCACCCCCTATCTCGTTCCCGAGACCGCCGCGCACCTCGCAAGCCGAATTCCGGCCGGGGCGACCTCCACGCGCCCGACCTCGTGATCAGAGGCGAGAGACCCGGCCACTTCGCGCCGTGTCTGTTCGCCGTCTACAAGTTCGCCAGTTCAATCGTTGAACGCCCGTTATGGACCACCGCTGTTTCCGACATCAGTCTCTCTAACCTTCCTTGTCGTCCGCGCTCGGGCCGTAGATGTTCGGCACTCTCGAACCCATCGGCCGCAGATACGCGGCAAGCTGACCACGGTG
>Ga0111538_10001298_pt1 | contig 34967 bp, 29 predicted proteins | sample SoiMethybrSBSTD1_FD_79669 | JGI IMG/M metagenome (GOLD analysis project Ga0111538, IMG submission 79669) | Bulk soil microbial communities from a Populus tree surrounding site in Tennessee, USA - Soil MetaG P. TD hybrid SBSTD1 (version 2)... | ecosystem: Environmental > Terrestrial > Soil >...
GTATCAGGAGCACCCATGAAGGCCATCGTCGTCCGTGAGTTCGGTTCCCCCGACGTCATGAAGCTCGAGACCGTGCCCGAAACCATACCGGGACCAGGGCAGGTGACGATTCGAGTTCATGCCGTCGGCGTCAATCCTGTGGACACTTACATCCGGGCGGGCGCGTACGCGCGGAAGCCCAACCTTCCCTACACGCCGGGAACAGACATCGGTGGCATCGTGCAAGCTGTCGGGCCGAACGTGACACGCGTCCGAGTTGGCGATCGCGTGTACGCGCATGCCGTCATCGGGGGGTACGGGGAGGTGGCGCTCTGCGAGGACTGGCAGGCGAGCGCGCTGCCAGAGGGTTCGTCATTCCAGCAGGGAGCTGCGATCGGCGTGCCCTATGCCACCGCCTGGCGCGCGCTGTTGATGCGGGCGCAGGCGCGGCCCGGCGAAACCGTGCTCGTGCATGGCGCAAGCGGCGGAGTCGGAACGGCGGCAGTGCAAATCGCGCGTGCATGCGGCATGCGTGTCATTGGCACCGCAGGCACCGAGGAGGGGTTGAAGCTGGTGCGCAGCGAGGGCGCTCACGAGGTCCTCAATCATCGTGAAGCTGATTACCTGCAACGGCTCATGCCGCTGACTGGCGGGCGCGGTGTCGACGTCGTGCTCGAGATGCTGGCCAACATCAACCTGGATCGCGATCTCGACGTCCTCGCTCAGCACGGCCGGATCGTCGTGATCGGCAATCGCGGGCGAGTCGAGATCGACCCACGGAAATCGATGGGCCGCGACGCCGCCATTCTCGGGATGACGCTCTTCAACGCGACGCGCGAACACCTCGAGGAGATCCACGCCGGGATCGGCGCCGGACTGGAGAACGGCAGCCTGAAGCCGGTGATTGGAAAACAATTGCCGCTGGCCGACGCGCCCAAGGCGCACGTGGCCGTGATGGAGTCAGCGGCGCTCGGGAAAATCGTGCTGATTCCCTGAGCCCTGGTCGGTGGCTCTGGGTAGCTGGGTGGCTAAGTAGCTGGGTAGCTGGGTAGCTAGGTAGCTAGGTAGCCGGGTTGATTTGGGTCTTATCTAGCCACTCAGCTACCGAGCTACCTAACTACCTACTTAGATTTCGAAAGCTCCTCGTCGATCATCGTCACGAACGTCTCGAACGGCTGCGCGCCGGAGAGGACGCGGCCGTTGATGTAGATCGTCGGCGTGGAGTTGACACCCAGCCGCGAGCCCTCGGCGACGCCGTCACGCACGCGCTCGCCATACTTGGACGAATCCAGGCATGTATTGAAAGCGTTCGCGTCGAGACCCAGATCCGTGGCGTACTTCTTCAGATCGGTCGGTTGCAGCGCCTGCTGATTCGCGAACAACCGATCGTGATATTCCCAGAACTTGCCTTGATCGGCCGCGCAGTGGCCGGCCTCGCCGGCCTTGAACGCCTGGGGATGAATCTGCGTCAGCGGGAAGTCTTTCCACACCACCCGAAGTTTGTCGCCGTATTTCTCCTTCACCTGCTTCAACGTCGGCGCGACCCGTTGACAGAAGGGGCATTGGAAATCAGAGAACTCGATCAGTGTGACCGGCGCGGAGGCAGACCCGATCGAGGGATCGTCTGCATTCACCTCAATGGGCTGGCGTGGCGCGTCGAAGAGCACTCGGACCTCGGGCCCTGTCTTGCGCAGGTCCGCGATGAGCGATGCGCGCGCCGCTTCGCTCTGCTGATCCTGCAGGTACCTCCGAATCGCCGGCGCCATCAGCTCCAGCGAGCGCCCCTGCATCTGATTGATGTTGGCCTGATAGAAGGTCACGACATCAGATTCGCCGATAGGCTTGGTGCGAGTCTTCAGTTCCGCCTCTTCGTAGGCCTCCGCCGTCATGTTCTTGGCCTTCGCCGCCTGGGCAATCAGCATCTCCGCCACGATGGCGTCGAGAGCCGAGCGCTTCCCCTCGTACGCCTTCTGCGCTGCTTCGGCATGGCCCGAAGGGTCGAGCGCCCTCCAGCGATCGTCGAGCTCCTTGGTGGAGATCACGCGATCGCCCACCCGGGCCGCAGCTTCCCCACCAGTCACCTGCTGGGCCGCCGACGAACAGCCGAACAATGCCAATACGGCGGTTAGAAATAGCGCTCTTTGCATGGCTCGATCATACCCTGGGGCGCGGCGCGCGCCCGCGTGCTCGGCCTCACCGCTCTCGCGGTGTGTCGTTGGGCGCGAGCTCCTCGGTCGTGCTGACCTGGAAGCGGCGAAATCTCGAGTAGGTCGCCACTCCCTGCACTTCCATCGGGTCGCGCGGCCGGCGGTAGCGTTCCTCCATCCGCGCCGGCGCGAACAGTCCGATGCCATCGTCCCTCTCGTAGGTCACGGTGATGTGCGCCTCGACGCCGGTGTCGACGGCGTCGAGCTCCGTGCGCAGGACCGTGCCGTCAGCTTCGTTGATCCAGAATCTGCCCTTCACGGGCAGGTCACGGCCTCCGGTCGTCGACACGAACGTGGGACGAGCCGTTTCGCGGTACTCGATCGCGACGCCAGGATCCGAATCGTCGCGCTTGCCCAGCTTGAACTCGAAGCGACGACGATGCTGCGCGGTGAGAAACGCGAGCGCCAGCGTGGGTGCATTGATGTTCCGGTTTATGTTGCCAATGTTGTAGCGGGCGCCTTCATCCATGACGGCGCGCGCTTGTTCGAAGGCGTTGCGTCCCCCGTTCAGGAAGATCTTCGCGAGGCGTGATTCACGATCGCGTACGGGCTTGCCGTCGCGCTCGAACACGTCGCGAAATGGAATCCAGCCTTCGCCCTTCACTTCGACGAGCAGGAAGTCGGACACGAGCGTCGTTTCCTGCGGGCCGGATCCGCCGCGCTGCTGCACGCTCGTGCTGGTGGGATTCGGAATTCGGCGCAGCTTCTGCTCGTATCGCTCCTCGGCGACGACGGAGCCGAATTTCTGCTGGAAGCTCTCGACGTACGCGCCCGCCCGATCGACGAGCGCCGAGACATCCAATTGTGCAAACGCGGCGTTCGCCGCCGTCACGGCGAGCGCTGCGACAATGCCGGCTCGTGGCATGAATTCGTCGTAGAGCGCAGGCTTTACCTGCGCGGTGACCACGACGCGGAGGCTGAAGCCTCCGCGCTAGTGGAACCGCGAACTGTGTTAACGACCTGAGAAGCGCACACGCACGCCGCCGTTGATCAGGCGCGGCGACCCGGTGGTCGTCGGCAGGAGCATCACGTAGTACTCCGTGTCGAACGTATTCTGCACGCCGAAGAACACCTCGAGATTGCGCCCGAAGTCGCGGGAGACGCTGAAATCGAGCACGCCGTACGGCGGAAGGCCGGGCTCGGTCTCTCCCGGCTTGGTGCGCTGGTTCAGGTCGTCGTCGTATTGGCGGCCGAAGAACATGGCCGTCGCTGCGATGGTCGCAAACCGCGGATTCGTGTACGAGGCGCCAACGGAACCGCGATGCTTCGGCACCTGCGGCAAGTAGAGCCCGACGAGCGCCGGGTTGGCGTCGTATTCGGTCACTTTCGCGTCGTTGAACAGATACCCGGCAGTCACGCGCAGCGATGGATTGATCCGCAGCTCGACGTCGTTCTGCCATCCACGAACCCGAGTGCGTCCCAGATTCTGGCGCTGCTGCAGGTTCGTGCCGATTGTGACGTTCGAGACCGGGTTCTTCACCGCGTTGTCGTACCACGTCGAGCGAACCGACGAATTGCGCGACGTCTCGATTCGCACCCCCGCTTCTCCGCCGAACAGGCGCTCGGGACCGAGGTCCTCGTTGGCAAGTGTCCGCACCAACCCCACGCTGAACTGCCGATACAACTCGTTCAGCGTCGGCGCGCGGAAGCCCCATCCCAGGTCGCCCCATACCGATAGACGGTCTGAGAAGCGATACAGCACCGCCGCACGCGGACTCACGACGGTGTCATCGCGGTCCTCGAGCGTCGGACGGTTTCCTGCTGACGGTAAACCGGTCGATACGTTGGTCTCGATGATGTGTCCGTCCCGGTTCTGCCAGCTGTCGACCCTCGCGGCCAGCGTCAGGACCAGGTTGTTGAGGCTGATCACGTCCTGCAGGAACGCGCCGGCACTGTTTTGCGACCCGCCGGAATTCCGCTGCAGCGAGAGCGTGGCGGGAGCGGTCGGTGGCACGATGGGCGCGCCCGGCGTCGCGATGTAGACATCCTCGAGGCTGTCGCCGTCGACATGACGGTAGTCGAAGCCGGCACTGAAGAAATTCTTCTGACCGATCGGCCGCGACCACTGCATCATCGTTCCGATCTGGGTGGCGGGAACGCTCTGATCGGTGGCGAGGCGGACGATGCTGCGAGGCGGTACCGTCGCGCTCGCCGCGGTGACCGCCAGGAAGGTGCTGTGAAAGGTGTTGTCGTCGCCGAAGACGGTGACCTGCAGGTCGCTGTCGTCCGGCATGCGGACGCGTACGCCACCGGCGAGCGACGTCCATTTGGTGTCGTTGACCTCGCCGACCTTGCCGTTGACGCGATCCTCGTTGAAATGGCCACCGCGGAAGAAGACGTTCAACCGCTCGTTGGCGCGATACTCGACCTTGCCGTTGAAAGTCGCGAAGTTGACCTGCGCGTTGTTGTCGATCAGCCCACGCTCGGCCGCTGTCACGATCGGGAACCCATCGGTATCGAACGCGCTCCCCTCGACGGCGACGCTGAACTTGCCCCACACATTGCTGGCGAAGAAGTCACCCTTGGGGCTGTTATGGTTGCCGTACTGCGTTTTGAACTCGACCGATCGCCGTCCGGCGCGCGCGGGAATGATGTTGATCACACCGCCCATGCCGTAGTTTCCGTACAAGCTCGAGCTCGAACCGTCGATCACCTCGATGCGATCGACGCTTTCGAGCGGCACGCGTGTCCAGTAGACCCAGCCGCCGAAGGGATCGTTGAACGGTACGCCATCCACCAGCACGAGCGTGCGGCTCACACCGCTCGGCCCGATGCCGCGGAGTGAGACGCCTTGTGACGTGGGATGCGATGACAGGCTGCTGCTGCGACGGAAGAGGCTGAAGGTCGGCACCTGTCGCAGAACGTCGTCGGCCACAACCGCGGGCGACTGCTGAATGGTTTCCTTCTCAACGATGTTAGCGCTGACTGGCACCTCGCCGAGGCGCTTCTCGGTTCGCGTGGGAGTGACCGTGACCGTCTCGAAGAGAGTCGCGATCTTGAGGACGACGTTCACCTCGTTCGAGGGCGTCACAGATCCTAACCACTCGGCAAATCCGCCGGCGCGGACGACCATAGTCAGGTTGCCGCCGGGTACGTCGGCCAGTGTAAACCGACCATCCGGCCCTGTTACGGTCTGCTGCTCGAGACCGTTGCTTCCCAGCACACTCACCGACGCCCCCGAAACGGCGCCGTTGGCCTCGTCCCGGACGATTCCCGACACGGACGACTGGGCGGCCGCGGCGGTCGCGAGAGCAAGCGAAAAAACGAGAACCAAGGCTGTTCGCATGACCGCCAATCTTACACTGCAGTTCGCTTGTGTTGGGGGCCGCCGGCCACCGCCAGCCGAACAAAATGGCGCTTCCCTGCACAACGAGCGTTGCCGAAATCACCAACACACCGAGTACTAGAGTAAACGCGTAATGTTGGGTCTTGTTTACTAAACCCCCAGCGGTGCTAAGCTCCCCTTATGGGGCTCAAACGGCCGTTTTTCGTGTCGGCGTTCGCTGTCCTTGCCGGGGTCGCAGCTTTCGCGCAGCAGGCGACGTTCAAAGCAGGCACGAGCGTCGTTGGCGTCCTGTCCACCGTGATCGACGCACAGGGGCGCCTCATCCCGGACCTGGAACAGGAACAATTCACGATTCTCGACAACGGCAAGCCCCAGGAGATCTCTTTCTTCCAGGACGAAACGCAACCCTTCACGATCGTCGTCATGCTGGATTTCAGCGCGAGCATGACCGCGAACCTGAATCTCCTCAAGGCCGCGACCGAGCAGTTCATCCTCCGAATGCTCCCGGATGACAAAGGTCAGGTCGGGGCATTCAGCGACAGGATTGAGTTCAGCGGCAAGTTCACGAACGATCGTGACGACCTGATCAGCGCGCTCAAGGATCTGCAATTCGGCAACCCGACGCGTTTGTACGACGCTATCGACGCCAGCATCGACATGCTGGAGGGCGCCACGAGCCGGCGAAAGATCGTCCTCATCTTCACGGATGGCGACGACACCGCGAGCCGCCGCGGACAGGGCGACGTGCTTCAGAAGGCCAAAGCCAAGGAAGTGATGATTTACGCGATCGGCCTGGAGTCAGAGTTCTTCAATGGCGTCCGGCTCCAGCGCACGCGACCCGACCGCGGATTGCGCAAGCTCGCCGACGAGACCGGCGGCGGTTACTTCGAGTTGAAGAAGACCGACGAGCTCGCACCCACTTTCACGAGAGTCGCGCAGGAACTGCATAGCCTGTATGCCTTGGGCTTCGCGCCGACGGTGCTCGACGGCAAGGAACACAAACTGGAAGTGCGAGTAAAAACCGCCGGTGCGGTCGTACGCGCCCGCAAGAGCTACGTCGCCTCCGAAGACCGTCTCTCCACTCAATGACGGAACAGGAGTTCCGTTTGACGGAACAAGAGTTCCGCCTGCAGGCCGATCGCGCGCTCGAAGGCCTCCAACGCGGTCTGCTGCCACTCGCCGATGAAGAGGGCTTCGAGGTCGAGTTGCAGAACGGCGTGCTGCAGGTGATTTTCGAAGATCCCTCCCCTGCGAAGTTCGTCGTCAGCCCCAACGCGCCGGTCCGGCAGATCTGGGTGTCGGCGATGTCGCGCAGCTACAAGCTCGCGTGGTCGACCGACGCCGGTGCCTTCACGCTCGACAACGACACACTCTCAGCGCTCGTCGAGCGGCTCGCGAGACAGCACTTGGCGAGCTAGGTTTTTCTGTAAGACCTGCCGAGCCTGCGACCGGCCCACATGACGACCGCTTGCGGAAGATGTCGGACGAACGCCTCGATCGCGCGGTTGGCGCGTCCGTTGATGTAGATCGGCACGCCGTCCATCACGGCGTCGAAGCCCTGACGAGCGACAGTCGGTGCGTCCATCCACATCCACGCGGGCAGCTTGCTGACTTGCGCGCGTGTCCCGGTCACGTCGTGGAATTCACTCATCGTGAAGCCGGGGCAGACAGCCGTCACATGCACGCCGTGTGGTCGCCCCTCGTGCGCGAGCGCTTCTGAAAACTTGATCGCGAACGCCTTGGTCGCGGCGTAGAGCGTGTGGCCGGCCGGCGCCGGCACCAGGCCCGCCAGCGAAGCGACATTGATGATGCGGCCATAGCGGCGTTCGACCATTCCAGGCAGCAGTCGATGCGTCAGTTCCGAAACCGCCATCACCATCACATTCAGCATCGCCTCGTGACGAGCCCAGGGCGATGCGAGATACGTTCCGGGCACACCATAGCCCGCGTTGTTGACGAGCGCGTCGATCGTCAACCCACGGGATGCCACGTCGTGACAGAGGCGCGCGGCGGCATCCCTCTGTGACAGATCGCTCGCGACGACCTCCACGCGGCGGCCGTGCGTTCGTTCCAGTCTTATCGCGATCTCGCGCAGGCGATCTTCGCGCCGGGCTGTAATGACGAGACCGAAGCCGCGCGCCGCGAACTCGTCTGCGAACGCCGCGCCGATGCCTGAGGACGCACCTGTGATCAATGCGGTTCGAGGGGGCGAAGGTGCGAGGGGGCGAGAGTCTTGGTTCATCGATCTATTGTTCCGCGTAAGATTGCTCTGTCATGACTCGTTTGTCGCCGCTTGGTTTCGTGTTGCTGCTCTGCACGTTCGCAGCGGCGTGCGCAACCACGCAACAACCTGGAACACAGAAGGGCGGATCCCGGATCCCGAGTCCCGAGTCCCGAGCCCAGAGTCCCGGATTCACGGTCGTTGAAGCTTCCATCGACGAGATGCGCCTCGCCATGGAACAGGGCCGCACCACGTCGCGAGACATTGTGACTCAGTCGCTCGTCCGGATTGCGACCTACGAGGATAGGCTGCACGCGGCGATCACGATCAACCCGCGAGCGCTCGCCGAGGCCGACGAGCGCGACCGCGAACGGCGCGCAGGCCGTATCCGCGGCCCGCTGCACGGCATCCCGATCGCACTCAAGGACAACATCCACACGACGGATATGCCGACTACGGGAGGCGCGCTGGCATTTGCGCGGCTCGTTCCGCCGTACGAAGCCACGCTGACCAGGAATCTTCGCGAGGCCGGGGCAATCATCATTGCGAAGACGGTGATGACGGAACTGGCTAATTGGGTCTCCGACCGGATGCCCACCAACTACAACTCGCTCGCCGGGTATGGCTTCAACCCGTACGATCCGCGACGAGATCCGCGAGACAACGCCGACGGCAGGCCGGTGCTCGCAACTGGCGGTTCGAGCTCCGGCATCGGCACCGCGGCAAGTTTCTGGGCCGCCAACGTCGGCACCGAGACATCCGGCTCGATCCTGAGCCCGTCGAACCAGACGATGCTGGCCGGCATCAAGCCTACGGTGGGACGCATCAGCCGCTACGGGGTGATCCCGATCGCCGCAGATCAAGACACGCCGGGACCAATGGCCAGGTCGGTGACCGACGCCGCCATCATGCTCGGCGTTCTCGAGAGCGCGCAGCCGGATCCCAACGACCCGGCGACCAAGACATGTGCCGCACCGGCGGGACACGACTACAGAGAGCATCTGAAACGTGACGGGCTCAAGGGCGCTCGCATCGGGATCCCGCGCGCGTTCTACTACGATGCGATTCCTGCAACGGACGCACGCGGCCCGAGCGGGGGCCTGAACGACGCACAGAAAGCCGTGATGGAGGATGCGATCTCGATTTTGCGTGCGCAGGGCGCCACGGTGGTCGATCCCGCCGACATTCCATCTGTCCTCACGAAGGATCCCGCACGCAACATCCTGCTGTGGCCGATTTGCAGCGGACCGGGCGACGCGAAGGGGCACGACGATGACTGTTCCGTGGTGTTCAAGTACGGCATGAAGCGCGATTTCAACGCGTGGCTCGCATCGCTTGGCGACCGGGCGCCGGTCAAGACACTCGACGAGCTGCGCGCCTGGAATCGCGCGCATGCGGCGGCCGGCACGCTGAAGTACGGGCAGTCGCAACTCGACAACTCGGACGAAATGGATGTGCAGGCCGACCGCGCCCGATACCAGGCCGACCGCGAGAAGGACGTCACGCTCGCGGGTCGCGATGGCATCGACGCGGCACTCCAGAACAATCAGCTCGATGCCCTTGTCTTCCCGGGCGCGATTGGGGCGGCCCTTGCCGCGAAACCAGGCTACCCGACCGTGATGGTGCCGTTCGCGATGGTGCCGAATCCCGTCGATGTCACGGGCTTCGATCCAAAACCATCGCCGATCGGCGTCAGCTTCACGGGAACCGCGTGCAGCGAAGGGCGATTGATCGAGCTGGCGTACGCATTCGAGCAGGCCACGCGGCGCCGCGTGCCGCCGCCGTTGGATTGACGCAGGCCACTTGTCAAGCGTGGGGCTGAGCCCGCGCTCTCCGTCACCCCGTCACTCGTAGCGCGGAGGCTTCAGCCTCCGCGATCAGCAGCATGGAGCAACGATGACCGACAAAACGAAGTGGGCAGCGCTCGTCGCCGGCGCCGGCTGTCCGTTGGATGCGCCGCGACCGCCCTCCAACGAGCACTGGGACCTGGTGACGCCGCTCACGGTGTCGTCGCTGTATCTGACGAAGAACCAGACCTATCGCGGGCAGTGCCAGCTGATTTTCGATTCGCGGCACGTCGCGCGCATCGATCAGCTCTCTCGCCCCGAATGGCTCGCGCTGGCCGGAGATCTCTTCACCGCGCAGCAGGCCGTCGCCCGCGCCGTGAAGCCCGATCACGTCAACGTCGAATCGCTCGGCAACGTGGTGCCGCATCTACACTGGCACATCATTCCGCGCTATGTCGGCGACCCGATGTGGGGGGCCCCGGTGTGGAAGGTGCCACTCGATTCGATGCCGGACACACGGCTACCCGATGACGAGCGCGCCGCGCTCATCGCGCAATTGCAGAAGGCGGTCGCCGGCCCGCTCACCGACATGACGGGAGTTGGCTTGACGTCGCGATGGGTCGCCGCCAATCGCGGACTCGAAACCGAGCATGCAGCACCGCTCTATCGCGATCCCTATGCACGCGAGCTGGCCGGTGAGGCGGGATACGAGGTGTTGTATGCGATGCGAGCTGCCGCCGGTATGGGGACCTTCACCGGCCCCGACCCGTTCCTCACGATTCGTACGCGCTTCTTCGATCACAGTCTGCTGAAAGCGGTACGGGAGTCGCCTATCGATCAGATCGTGATCCTTGCCGCCGGCATGGATGCGCGCGCGTTTCGTCTCGAGTGGCCCGGCGGCGTGCGCGTGTTCGAAGTCGATCGCGACGACGTGTTCAGGCACAAGGAGGCGGTGCTCGCGCGGATGAACGCGACGCCGCCGTGCGATCGCCGCATCGTGCGTCAGGACCTGGCGCAGCCGTGGGTGCCGGCACTGGTGAGCGCCGGTTTCGATCCGGCGAAGAAGGCGGCGTTTCTTGCCGAAGGATTGCTGTATTACTTGGATGAGCCGGCGGTGCACTCGCTCTTCGACGCCGTGCGCGGCATCTCAGCACCGGGGAGCTGGATCGGTCTCGACGCAGTGAACCGCGAAGTGTTGACCTCGCCCTTCATGGCCGCGTATCTCAAGAAGCTGACTGAGCTCGGGTGTCCATGGCAATTCGGTGTTGCCGATCCAGACGCCTTCATGGCTTCGAAAGGCTGGGAATCGAGCGTCGTGTTGCCCGGGGAGCCAGAGGCCAGTTATGGCCGCTGGGTGATGCCCGTCATGCCACGGACGATACCTGGTCTTCCGCGGACGTTCCTGATCCGAGCGACCCGCGTCGCGGACTGAGCCGGCTGAATCCTCAGTGCTCGACCCACAACGGACTCGTTCGAACTTTTTCGACTGTCTCGCGCTCGAAGTCCGCGCGATCGGCGCCGCGGTAGAGCCCGCGCAACAAGGCCAGGCCGTCGGAGAAGCGGCCGCCATACATCAGCCCGAGCATCGGTCGAAGGAGCCGGCATTTATCGAGGCCGATGTCTCTGCCGCTGGACTCCGACATCCAGTTCTGCGCTTCCTCTAGTGCACCCGCAAGCTGATCGCGGTAGCTGCTGGCGAAATGTGGCGTCTCCAGCACGTAGCTGCCGCGCGTAGGGTCGTACGAATAGATCACACGCGGGAACGGTGAGTCCGCGAACGAGCAGTAGTTGTACGCCCACCGATCGTCACACGTGATGAACTCCTTTGTTCCGTTTCCGTCGAGGTCCGCGAACTCGCCCGGACCGCAGTTGCCGGTTTCCAACACCAGGATTGGCCTGACGTCTTCTCCGACGGAATACACCGCCATCGAATAGCAGCAGTGTGCCCCGCCGGACCAGGCCGACACGACCACATCGGGAAAACCATCCCCATTGATGTCCGTGCCGGTCAACTCTGACATGGTGGACGCCGAGAGCGTCCCCGCGGTGCCTATCGTCGCGACATGACGATCGCCCGAATAGACGACGGTCAGGCAATCGCACATGCCGGAAGGTGATACATCCGGCATCGTTGTGCTGACCCAACGCTGAATGGCGAACGGCCCTATGGAACGCTCGTCGTGGAGGCTATAGCCTTCCTGAGGAGCCTCGCGAGGCGTCTGCGCGCGCGCGCCAGTTGCCGAGAGCAGAAGAATCGCCACCACTAACACTCGACCCATCACAGCCCCGCGCTTCACTCCTCACCAGAAATTGGACGATGCTACCCAGACTTTAGCCTGAATTGCAGGCGGGTCTTCCACCTTCGCAGAAGGCGATGGCGGACGAGAAAGACCCGCCTCTACGAACCAGCAGGAAATGGCGCGATGCCGATCAACAGCACGAGACGGCTGTCACCTGTGTTCACCACCCCGTGGCTCACGTCTGCCGGCGCCCAGACCACCATCCCTTCGCCCGCGGTACGGCGCTCGTCGCCGACGACGAACTCGCCGGTGCCCTCGACGACGAAGTAGAACTTGTCCTGTCCGCCGTGAACATGAGGGTGCTGCTCCTGTCCGGGGTGGAGACAATTGAGTCCCAGCATGAGGCGCTCGCTGCGAAACAGCGTCGCCTTGAACACTTTCGACGCGTTGGCCCCCACGTGGTCGGCGTAATGGGTGATGTTCGACATCGCATTCGACTCGACAATGTGAAGTCAGGTGAAGGGGTCAGACCCCTTCACAGTTTTGCGCGCGAAGAAATGTGAAGGGGTCTGACCCCACTCTCACTCGACTCGGCGAAGGATGAAACATTTCAAGTAGTACGTCTCCGGGGCACCGACCAGCACCGGGTGATCACGTCCCTGCATCCGCTTCTCGACAAGTGTGACCGGAGTATGGCTGTCGACGGATGCTTCGTGCAGCACGGCCGCAAACGTGTCTTCGTTGACATTGTAGGAACAGCTGCAACTCACGAGATATCCACCTGGCGAGAGTAAGCGCATCGCGCGGAGATTGATCTCCTTGTAACCGGCCAGTGCGTTTGGAACCGACGCTTTGTTCTTCGCAAAGGCCGGCGGATCGAGCACGATCGTGTCATAACGTTCGCCGGCTTTTTCGCGCCGGCGCAACTCGTCGAAGACGTTCGCTTCGCGCGCGGTGAGATTGGCCACGCGATTGCGCGCCGCGTTCGACTCGATGTGCGCCATGGCATCCGGCGAGATGTCAATCGCCTCGGCAGTCGAGCACTGCCCGGCAAGCCGCAACGCGAAGCCGCCGTGATAGCTGAAGCAGTCGAGCAGCCGCCCGCGCGCGTAGCGTGCCGCGGCCTCGCGATTCTCGCGCTGGTCGAGGAAGAGACCCGTCTTCTGCCCCCTGCGAAGGTCCACTTCGTACTCGATCGGCCCCTCGCGCACAACAACTGTGTCGGGCACCGAGCCGGCGAGGACTTCCACCGTCTGCTCGAGACCCTCGAGCGCACGGACTTTGGGATCGTTGCGCGCCAGGATCCCCTCTGGCGCGAGTAACTCCGACAACCAGCCTGTGACCGAGGTCAGCAACCGGTCCATGCCCTGCGAGAGCGCCTGCAGCACGAGGTACGCGCCGTACCGATCGATCACCAGCGACGGCAGCAAATCGGCCTCGCCGTGCACAACTCTGTACGCGGTGGCGTCGATCGCGAGCGAGTCGCGAAACTGAATCGCGCGCGCGAGCCTGGCGCGCAGCATCGACGTGTCGAATGGGGTATCGCCGCGCGCCAGCATCCTGATCGGAATCTGTGACCGATCGCTGAACAGCGCGTGCCCCAGCGTCCGTCGTCGTGGACCGATGACCTCGACGATGTCACCACCGGCGGCGTCGACGTCCGCGACGTCGGCGCGATAGATCCAGGGATGACCGGTTCGCAGCCGCTGTTCCCCACGGGCGGTGATCACGACAGTGCTCACAGCACAAGTATGCAGTAGGCAGCCGTAGCGGCGAGCCTTGAGACTCGCCGATTTCCAGGCGGGCCTGACCAACCTCCGCTCTTCGAGCTACGGCGGTCCGCTTCATAGCCGCGGCGAAGGTGGAAGGCCCGCCTCTACTGTCAACGGTCGGAAGTAAGATCAGCCCCATGCGCTCACTTGCTGAAACCGATCCCGAAATCGCTGCCGCCATCCAGAACGAGACGCATCGCCAGGCCGAAGGGCTGGAGCTCATCGCGTCCGAGAATTTCGTGAGCCGGGCGGTGCTCGAAGCAGCCGGCTCGGTGATGACGAACAAGTACGCCGAGGGCTATCCGGGCCGGCGCTATTACGGCGGATGCGAGTTCGTAGACGTCGCCGAATCGCTCGCGATCTCTCGCGCGAAGAAACTATTCGGGGCCGACCACGCGAACGTGCAGCCGCACTCGGGCGCGCAAGCCAACATGTCGGTGTACTTCGCGACGGTGAAGCCAGGCGACACCGTGCTCGGCATGAACCTCGCCCACGGCGGACATCTCACGCACGGCCATCCGCTCAACTTCTCCGGCAAGCTGTATAACATCGTTCCGTACGGCGTCCGCAAAGACGACGAGCGAATCGACTACGAGGAGCTCGAGCGGCTCGCGCACCAACGCCAGCCCGCGATGATCATGGTGGGGGCGAGCGCCTATCCACGTGTGATCGACTTCGCTCGCATCGCGGTCGTCGCGAAGGCAGTCGGTGCCGTCATGGTCGTCGACATGGCTCACATCGCCGGGCTGGTGGCCGCCGGCGTGCATCCGAGCCCCGTCCCGCACGCCGACTTCGTGACGTCGACCACGCACAAGACGCTGCGCGGCCCGCGTGCCGGCCTGATTCTCTGCCGCGAGCAGTACGCGAAAGATCTGGACAAGGCGCTGTTCCCCGGCGTGCAAGGCGGCCCGCTGATGCACATCATCGCCGCCAAGGCCGTCTGCTTCAAGGAAGCGATGGAACCGTCGTTTCTCGCGTACCAGAAACAGATACTGGCGAATGCGCAGGCGCTGGCACGATCGCTCACGAGCAACGGCTACCGGCTGGTCAGCGGCGGCACCGACAACCACCTGATGCTGGTCGATGTGTTCTCAAAGGGTGTCACCGGGAAGGTGGCCGAGGCCGCACTCGGCAAGGCGGGGATTACGGTCAACAAGAACGCCATTCCGTTCGATAAGAATCCACCGATGGTGGCGAGCGGGATTCGCGTCGGCACGCCGGCGGTTACGACGCGAGGCATGCGCGAAGCGGAGATGGAACAGATCGGCGGCTTGATGGCGCGCGTACTCGCTGCCCCGGAGGACGACCGCGTCATTGGCATGGTCAAGACCGAGGTCGAAGAACTTTGCAAGCGATACCCGCTCTACGACACGCAACTGTTGAATAGGTAATCTCATCTCGTGTCGGAGCTCGGTATCTCGGTAACCTCGGTTCTGTCCGACGCGGGCCCCATCGCGCGAGCGATGCCGGGGTTCGAGCCGCGCGAGGGTCAGCGCCGCATGGCGGCGGCTGTTGCTGCAGTCATTGACAACGGCGGAACGCTACTTGCGGAAGCAGGTACCGGCACAGGCAAGACGCTCGCCTATCTCATTCCGGCGATCCTGAGCCGTCAACGCGTCCTCGTCTCGACGGGCACAAAGAACCTCCAGGAACAGGTCTTCTTCAAGGACCTCCCATCCCTGCGTGAATCGATTGGCGTGGCCTTCACCGCCACGCTGATGAAAGGGCGCACGAACTACCTCTGCCTCCACCGATGGGAGAACTATCGCGATGCCGTCGAGGGCGATACGGGAACGAGCGGCCGGCTCATCGACATCGGCGACCACGTCTTCTTGCCGGTGATTCAACAATGGGCGAAGAAGACGCGCACGGGCGATCGCGCCGAGCTGCGCGACCTGCCCGAGGATCTGCCTCTCTGGAAGGAGGTCTCCGCGGACGCCGATACCTGTCTCGGAACCGAGTGTCCACGCTACGGCGACTGCTTTCTCACGCTGATGCGTCAGCGCGCCGCTGAATCCGACGTCGTCATCGTGAACCATCACCTGTTGTGCGCCGATGCCTCGGTGCGTCAAAGCGCGTATGGCGAAGTCATCCCATCGTGCCCCACCCTCGTGGTCGACGAGGCGCACCAACTCGAGGACGTGGCGACGCAATACTTCGGCGTCGTATTCAGCAATTTCCGCGTTGACGATCTCGCTCGCGACGCTGAACGGCTCCTGCCAACGGTGCCGCTCGAGGCTGGGCGGGTTGAGAGCGCAGTGCGGGCTCTGACTCAGATTAATGATCGAGCAGGGATCTTCTTCTCGGCGCTATCGCTCGCCCGGGCAGCGTCCGCCGCGATGGCAGACGCGCGGGCACGTTACACGAGTGAGGCCATGGCTGACTGCGCCGAGGACGGACTGATGCTCGCGGGAGCACTCGAAGAGTTCGAGAGAGCGCTGGTTGATCGGGACTCGGGGCTCCCTGGGCGCCGAAGCGCTTCGCGCGAAGGCGGCGGGGCTCGGGACTCGGGCAGGGTTCATGATTCGGAGTTCGAAGATGGCGTCGACGAAGCGATTGCCACCATCGCGCGGCGCGCGCGCGATCTGCGTCAGGACCTCCGGTTCCTGTTGCGAGCAGACGATGAGGGTTTTGTGTTTTACCTGGAACATCGCGGACTCGGGACGTTTCTGCGGGCGTCTCCGGTCGACGTCTCGCGTATCGTGCGGGATGCGCTGTTCGATCGATTCCGGACCGTGGTCCTGACGTCGGCCACGCTGGCCGTTGATGGGTCGTTCAACTACATCAAGAGGCGACTCGGAATCGGTGTAGCCGGGGAACTCCAGGTGGCTTCGGAATTCGATTACGCGCAGCAGGCGCTCTTGTACCTGCCGCGACGGATGCCGCCTCCGAAGTCGACATCGTTTTCCGAGGCGGTCGCTCGAGAAACGATCGCGCTGCTCACGAGGTCGCGCGGACGGGCGTTCGTGCTCTTCACCAGTTACCGCATCCTGCGCGCCGTGCAACCACTCGTGGAGATGGCGTTGCCGTATCCGATCCTGGTGCAGGGCACGGCGCCGCGCTCGGCGCTCATCGACGAGTTCCGCTCGACTCCCAACGCCGTGCTCCTGGCGACTTCGAGCTTCTGGCAGGGGGTCGACGTCGTGGGCGACTCATTGAGCTGCGTGGTGATCGACAAGCTGCCGTTTGCGTCGCCCGGCGACCCCGTGATCTCCGCGCGAATCGATGCGATCAACGCGCGGGGCGGCGACGCGTTCGCCGAATACCAGGTGCCGCTGGCCATCCTTTCGCTGCAACAAGGGCTTGGCCGTTTGCTTCGGCATCGGAGCGATCGGGGCGTCCTGGCCGTGCTCGATCCCAGGCTCGCGACCATGGGTTACGGGCGCAGATTTCTCGCGTCGCTCCCGCCAGCGCCGGTGACCCGCGACCTCGGTGCGGTAGACAGGTTCTTCAATGTAGACTAGGCCATACTGTAAGGACACCGGGTGTGATTTTCCATCCGGGCTTAGCGAAAATCACACCCGGTGTCTTATAGAGGAGGCATTTTATGCGGACCCATCTGTTCCGCGGCGTCGTGGCCCTTGCGGTCCTGTTGACGGTGTCCGCGGTGCCGGCGCTGGCCCAGAGCGTTGTGCGTGGCAAGGTCGTCGATTCACAGGGCAAACCTGTGCAGGACGCTACGGTCCTGTTCGAGGCGACCGACGCTAATAGGAAGGTACAGACCAAGACCGACAAGGGCGGAGAATTCCTGCAGGTCGGGCTTGCATCAGGTGCCTACAAGGTCACCGTTTCAAAGGAGGGCGTCGGCACGCAGACGCTCAACTCGAACGTCAGGCAGGGGCCAAACAACCCGCTCAGCTTCACGTTGACCGCAGCGAGCGGTGTGTCGGCAGCCGACAAGGAAGCCGCCGCGGCCGTACAAGCGGCAGCGGGCGCCGCGATTGAGGCGATGAAGGCGGGTCGTCACGACGAGGCAATCGCGAAGTTCAACGAGGTCATCGCCAAGATGCCCACCTGCGCCGATTGCTACTACAACATCGGCACCGCCTACGTGGCGAAGCAGGATCTTCCCCAGGCGGAAGCGGCCTTCAAGAAGATGATCGAGCTGAAGCCCGATGCTGCCGAGGGTTACACCGGTCTGGCTGGGGTCTACAACGCGCAGAAGAAGTTCGACCTCGCGGCTGAGGCAAGCTCGAAGGCGGCACAGTTGTCAGGCGGTGGGGCCGCGGGTGGCGGTGGCGGTGCCGAGGCGAGCTACAACCAGGGCGTCATCCTCTTCAATTCCGGGAAGTTCGCTGAGGCCAAAACTCAATTCGAAGCAGCCACCAAAGCCGATCCGAATATGGGAATGGCGCAGTACCAGCTGGGGATGACGGCACTCAACCTCGGGCTGATTCCCGAGGCGGTCGCAGCGCTCGAAGCGTACCTGAAGGTTGACCCGAACGGCCCGAAAGCCGCCGAAGTCAAGGCGGCACTGCCGGCGCTTCAGGCGATGTTGAAGAAATAGCAGTTGCGCAGGCTGCAGCCTGCGCACTACGACTCCATCCGTAGAGCGGGGGCTCAGCCCCCGCGTTGCTCGTGCTCAACGACATTTCATCTCGCCTGGCTGAGGTTCGCCGTCGAATCGATTCCGCGGCAACCTCGGCCGGACGCGACCCCTCCTCAGTCCGGCTCATCGCCGTCTCGAAAACCTTTCCGATCGACGCGATTCGCGAGGCGTTTGCCGCGGGTCAGCGCGATTTCGGCGAGAACAAGGTGCAGGAAGGTCTACAGAAATTCGCGACATCTGCCGACCTTTCAATCAGGTGGCATTTACTCGGCCACCTGCAGACGAACAAGGCCCGTAAGGCGGTTTCGGCCTTTGCGATGATTCAGTCGGTCGATGACGTCGAGCTGCTGCAGAAGCTCGATCGCGCGGCAGAAGAATCAGGGCGCGCACCGGAACTGCTGATTCAGGTGGACCTTGCGGGGGAAGCGACCAAGTTCGGCGCACCGCCTGGCGAGGTGCCGCGGCTGTTCGAAGCCGCGGGCGCATGTCGCGCCGCCCGGATCGTCGGGTTGATGACGCTGCCGCCCACACCAGACACGCCCGAAGATGCGCGACCCTGGTTTCGCCGGTTGCGCGACCTCCGCGACGAGTGGCTGGCTGCCGGTGTTCCTGCCCCGATGCTGCACGAGCTGTCGATGGGGATGAGCGGGGACTTCGAAGTCGCCGTTCAGGAAGGGGCCACGATGGTGCGGGTCGGCACGGCAATTTTTGGGAGCCGACATGTTGAACAATGAAGACCTGACCCCGCCCGTCGAGACCCGGCGCCTTCCTTCCCCCGATCGCCACTCCGCGCCGACACCGCTCGATGTTCGCCAGGCAAAGTTCAGCACGTCGATGCGCGGCTACGAGCGCGCAGAAGTCAACTCCTTCCTGCTGGAAGCGGCAGATGGTTACGAGCAGGCCACGCGCGAAAACGAGCGGCTGCGCCAGGAAGTCGCGCGGCTCGAGGCGTCGCTGAGCCAGTATCGCGAGCTCGAAGGCGCGCTCAAGGGTGCGCTCATGAGCGCACAGAAGGTCTCCGATGACATGAAGGAGACGGCGTCGCTCGATGCCGCGCGCATCATCCGCGAAGCGGAGGGGCGAGCGGAACTCATCACGCAGAAGGCGCAGGCGGCACTCGAAGATGTGCAGCGAGAGATCGATGGGCTGCGCCTCAAGCGACGTGAATCAGAGGTGGCGCTCGAGTCGATCATTGCCGCGCTGCACAACACGCTCGAGTTCGTGCGCGAGCAGGATCAGCGGGAACAGCATCGCGTCGTCTCGCATCGTCCGATACTCAACGTCGCACAGCCTGCATAATCGCAGTTCCGGTTTCCAGGTTTCGGGTTTCCGCCTTCGCGCGTAGGCAGGCCGGGTTCGTGTCACGGTTCAGGTTCTTCGTTCCGGGTTCTTGGTTCGGGGTTCCGCGTTCCCGTCAACCGATTAAGATCCCGCCATGCGCGCCACTATCCTCGCCCTCGTGGCCATCCTGTGCTGCGCGGCATGCGGCGCAACCCCTGAGAAACCTGCAGCCCCGGCTGCCGCCACGGCGCCACCACAGGCTCCGCAGGTGCCGCCGCTCATTCCCGGGATGGGGAATCACCGTCACCCCATCGTCACGGCAAGCAGCGAGGCGCAGCTCTATTTCGACCAGGGATTCAACTTCGTCTTCGGGTTCAACCATGAGGAGGCGGTCCGATCGTTTCGGCGTGCCGCCGAACTCGATCCGAACGCACCGATGCCGCACTGGGGGATCGCATGGGCGCTCGGTCCCAACTACAACCTCGACGTGGACGATGCCCGGGCGGACCAGGCAAACATCGCCATCACGCAGGCACTCAAACTATCGGTTGGTGGATCCGACATCGAGCGCGCGTACATCGAGGCGATGGCGGTCAGGTTTCCGATGACGCCGAAACCGGATCGCGCCGCTCTGGCGCGCAAGTACTCCGATGCGATGCGGGATCTGTCGCGAAAGTATCCTGACGATCTAGATGCCGCCACCCTGTACGCCGAGAGCTTGATGAACCTTCGCGCATGGAAGCTCTGGTCGCTCGACGGTAAGCCGGCCGAACGCACGGAGGAGATCGTCGCCGTGCTCGAGTCGGTTCTCGCGCGAAATCCGAGTCATCTTGGGGCCAATCATTACTACATCCACACCATAGAGGCGTCGCCGACGCCGGGACGCGGCCTTCCGAGCGCGACGCGGCTCGATCGGCTGGCGCCGGCGGCCGGTCATCTCACGCACATGCCGGCTCACATCTACGCGCGTGTCGGCGACCAGGCCGCTGCCGCGCGAGCCAACGAGGCGGGCGCACAGGCCGATCGCGAGTACTTCATGATCGCTCCGGCTGATAGCTTCTACGGACTCGCCTACTTCACGCACAACCTGCACTTCCTCGCCGATTCGGAGATGATGCGCGGACGGCTGGCGGGCGCTCGCCGGGCTGCCGGCGAAGTGGCGGATAAGATGGCGCCACATACGCAGATGATGCCGATGGTCGAGTCGCTCATCACCATGAAGACCGCTGTGCTGCTGCGCTTCGGCCGCCACGACGAAGTACTCGCATTAGCGTCTCCGCCCGCGGATCATCCCGTCGAAGTCGCATGGTGGCACTTCGCCCGCGGGGTGGCGCTGGCGCGCACCGGCAAGGCCGAAGCGGCCGCGCAAGAGCGGATGGCACTTGCAGAAACATCCGCGAAGGTACCACCCGAAGCGCTCTTCGGCGGCACCGGTCTCGAGAGCGCGAGGACCGTGCTCGCACTTACGTCGATCGTCCTCGATGCGCGAATAGCGGCAGCGAACGGGTCACTGCCTGACGCGATCCGGCTGTGGACGAGCGCTGTCGCCGCCGCCGACAAGCTTCCATACGACGAGCCGCCGATTTTCTTCTATCCTGTGCGCGAATCGCTCGGCGCCGCGCTCCTTCTCAATGGCAAGGCCGAAGAGGCCGAACGCGTGTTCCGCGTCGACCTGGCGCGGCACCCGCGGAATGCCAGATCCCTGTTCGGGCTGCATGAGAGCCTCGTCAAGCAAGGGAAGAATGCGGATGCCGAATGGGTCCAACGGGCGTTCGACGAGGCGTGGAAGGACGCCGACACGACGCTGACGATTGAGGCGCTATAGGACTACGCGTGCAGCGCTCCGGGATCCAGCCGCGACTCGACAAACGGAGCCTCGTTCACCTTCGGCGTCTTGCGTCCCGCCGCGATGAGATACCACTCGCGCGCCGACGCGAGGATGACGACCACCACGATGATCATGAAGAACAACGCGAGCGCTGCGTCGATCCGATCGTTGAAGATCATCTGCGCGGCTGCCGGATTCGTGGAGCCCGCCAGCGATTGCGCGTGCGAGAGGAAGCCGAGCTTGGGATCGGGCGAGAACACTTTCTGCCAACCCGCCGTCAGCGTCGCCGACGCCAGCCACGCCAGCGGAAGCAACGGCACCCACGAGTAGCGCAGCTTACCCATCTTCGCCAGTACCGTTGTCGCCACGCACAGTGCGACCGCCGCGAGAAGTTGATTGGCGATTCCGAAGAGCGGCCAGAGCGAATTGATGCCGCCCAATGGGTCGACCACGCCCTGATAGAGGAAGTAGCCCCAGGCGATCACGACCAGGAAAGACGAGAACAGGATGCTCGGGTACCACGAGGTGCGTCCGAGCGGTTCGGAAATGTGGCCAAGCAACTCCTGCAACATGAACCGCCCGACGCGGGTACCCGCATCGATCGTCGTCAGGATGAACACCGCCTCGAACATGATGGCGAAGTGATACCAGATGGCGAGACCGGCGCCGCTGAACACGTTGCCGAGAATACCAGCCATGCCGACGGCCAGGCTCGGCGCGCCGCCGGTGCGCGAGAGCAGCGTGGCTTCACCCATCTGCGCAGCGAGCGTATCGAGCTGCTGCGGGCTCACCGTGAAGCCCCACTGTGCGATCGCCTGTGCCGCGCTCGCCGAGTTGGTACCCAGTGTCGCGGGGCCAACGTTCATCGCGAAATACACGCCCGGATCGAGCGTGGCCGCGGCGATCATCGCCATCACGCCGACCAGTGATTCGGCGAGCATGCTGCCGTAGCCGACGAGCCGTGCGTCAGGCTCGCACCTCAGCATCTTGGGCGATGTGCCGCTCGAAATCAGCGCATGAAACCCGGATACCGCCCCGCATGCGATGGTGATGAACGCGAACGGAAACAGCTTGCCGGCGAACACCGGACCGGTGCCGTCGATGAATTGCGTGACGGCCGGCATCTTCAGCGGCGGCATCACGAGAATGATGGCCACACCAAGCATCACGATGGTGCCGATCTTCATGAACGCCGAGAGATAGTCGCGTGGCGCGAGCAGCAGCCACACAGGCAACACCGATGCGATGAAGCCATAGACCATGATGGCCCACGAGAGGCTCGTGCCCGACCAGGTGAATGCCGGTCCCCACGTCGGACTCTGTGATACCCACTGACCGCCGATCAGCGCGACGAACAACAGCAGGATGCCAATGGCCGTGGCCTCGGCCACCTTGCCCGGCCTGACCGCGTTCATCCACCACCCCATGAGCAACGCGATCGGGATCGTCATCGACAAGGTGAAGAGTCCCCACGGGCTGTCGCGCAGCGCGTTGACGACGACGAGCGCCAGCACGGCGAGCAGGATGATCATGATTGCGAAGATGGCGACCATCGCCGCCAGGCCGGCGACTGGGTTGACCTCCTCCTTCGCGATCTGACCGAGCGACTTGCCGTCACGCCGCATCGACGCACACAGGATCAGGAAGTCCTGCACCGCGCCGCCGAGCACGACGCCGGCGATCAGCCAGATCGTCCCGGGAAGGAAACCGAACTGCGCGGCGAGTGTGGGACCGACCAGCGGACCGGCGCCAGAGATGGCCGAGAAGTGGTGGCCGAACAGGATCCACCGGTTCGTCGGCACGAAGTCGCGACCGTTGTCGAGGCGTTCGGCCGGAGTGGCGCGCTTCGGATCCAGCTCAAAGACCTTCTCGGCGATGAAGCGCGAATAGAACCGGTACGCGACGAGATACGAACAAACGGCAGCGACGACGAGCCATGCCGCGCTGATCGTCTCGCCGCGCTCCAGGGCAACGTACCCCAATGCACCAGCGCCGGCCACCGCAATACCAATCCACACAGCCGCGCTCAGTAGCCGATTGGTCCCACGTTCCGCCCGCGGTGCCTGGAAGTTGGAGATCGGGAGTTGGTTGAATGTCATCGGAAGCTCAGGAAAGCGAGTGAATTATCCCCAGATAGAGCGGCCCATAGTCTATTACTCAGTGATGCGCGATCCAGTCTGAACGACGGGAGCTGTCGGCATTCGGCTGCCCAAGGATGTGCCTCCACAGACCAGTATCCCTAGCGTGCACAGCCACTTGCGAGTCATAATAGATATTCTGATCCGCCCGGGACGGGCGGGTCCGGGACGTGCGCGACAGCGCACCAAACTGGCACTAGCCAAGGGCATTCTCCGACCCCATGTTTAAGGGAGAGCGCCTTTGGCTGGTTATAGATCGCGCCCCCCGGGCGTAAGTGTTCGTGTGTCTGGAGTGTCGATGGGCCGCGTTTGCCTGCTCGTGTGCTGTGTCGTGTGGGTGCTCGCCGCCGCTTCTAGCGGCCTGCAAGCCGATCCGGCAGCTTCGCAGGGTCAAACGCCAAGCGCCGCCTCGGCGCCGATAACTCAGCCCGCCGCCACAGCAGCTCCGGCCGTGGGCGATCAGGCTCTGATTCAAAAGTACTGCACCACCTGTCACAACGCTCGCGCGAAGACGGCCGGGCTCTCGCTCGAAGATGCGAACCCAGCTGAAGCGGCGGCCCACGCCGAGCTCTGGGAAAAAGTCGCGATGAAGCTGCGCGGCGGCATGATGCCGCCACAGGGGATGCCACGGCCGGACGCCGCGACGCTCGAGACCTTTGCGACAACGATCGAAAAGACGATCGACGAACGCGCACTTCGCTCACCGGATCCAGGTCACAAGCCGGTTCATCGGATGAACCGGACCGAGTACGGCAACGCCATTCGCGATCTGCTCGCCATCGATGTGGACGTCACAGGCCTGTTGCCCGCAGACGATGAGAGCCATGGCTTCGACAACATCGCCGGCGTGCTTCGTATCTCGCCGTCGCTGCTCGAGCAGTACTTGGCCGCGGCGCGAACGATCAGCAGCCTGGCGGTGGGCACCGAGACCGACCTCCTTCGCGCGGACTATCGTGTTCCTCCCGACGATGGGCAGGAGGATCACGTCGAGGGATTGCCGCTCGGCACCCGTGGAGGCCTGCTCTTCAAGCACAACTTCCCGCAGGATGCCGAGTACCAGTTCAGCATCAAGCTTCTCCGCAACATCGTCGGCTACCTGACGGGCCTCGAGTTCGCGCACCAGGTCGAGATCAGCATCGACGGTGAACGCGTGTTCGTGGCGCAGGTAGGCGGCGAGGAGGATAACCGCGCCTCCGACCTGGCCATGTCTGCAACCGCCGACAAGATCGATGAGCGCCTCAAGAAGCGCGTCTTCGTCAAGGCGGGGCCGCACATCGTTGGCGTGACGTTCATCCAACGGAATCACGCCGAGTCGGACGAACCGCTGCAGCCGCACGAGCGCAATCACGATCTGCAGGACATGAACGGTCTGCCGCTGATCGACTTCGTCAGCGTGACCGGTCCGTTCGATCCGAAAGGGCCCGGCGACACACCGAGCCGTCGTCGCATATTCACGTGTCAACCATCCAAGCCCGCCGACGAGGCGATCTGTGCGCGGACGATCCTGTCTGGTCTTGCGCGGCGCGCGTATCGACGCCCTGTGACGAACGCCGATCTCGACCCGGTCCTGCAGCGCTTTGCCGACGGTCGCGCGAAGGGAACGTTCGACAACGGCGTCGAGCAAGGGCTGCGGCTGATCCTGGCGAATCCCAAGTTCATCTTCCGGACGGAAACATCTCCAGATGTGGCGGGGCCAGACGACAGGACAACGGCGGGTCCACAGAACAGGACCCGCCCTGCGGTGGCGAAGATCACCGATCTCGAGCTCGCGACCCGTTTGTCGTTCTTTCTCTGGAGCTCGGTCCCCGACGATCAGCTCCTCGATGCTGCCGCACAAGGCAGACTGAGCCGGCCGGCTGTGCTCGAACAGCAGGTGCGGCGCATGCTGGCCGATCCGCGCTCACGCGCGCTCGTCGACAACTTCGCGAGTCAGTGGCTGATGCTGCGCAATCTCAAGAGCCACATCCCGAACCCAGGGGACTTCCCGAATTTCGACAACGAGCTCCGCGACGCATTTCGAACCGAGACCGAGCTGTTCTTTCAGAGCATCGTGCGTGAAGACCGCAGCATCCTTGACCTGCTGAACGCGGACTACACGTTCGTCAACGAACGCCTCGCGCGCCACTATGGCATCCCGAACGTCTACGGCAGTCACTTCCGTCGCGTGCACGTCGCGCAGGAAGCGCGGCGCGGTCTGCTCGGCCAGGGCAGCATCCTGACTGTCACCTCCTATCCGAATCGCACCTCGCCCGTACTGCGCGGCAAGTGGATTCTCGAGAACGTACTCGGCACTCCTCCTCCGGCACCGCCGCCCAATGTGCCGACGCTCAACGACAACGAGCCGGGACAGGAGGCGCAATCACTGCGCGCGCGCATGGAAGCGCACCGACGGACGCCGACGTGCGCCACCTGTCACCGGGTGATGGACCCGCTGGGGTTTGCGCTCGAGAACTTCGATGGCGTCGGCGAATGGCGCGTGAAGGAACAGGGCGGCGCCGTCGACCCGATCGGGCAGCTCGCCGACGGAACCAAGGTGGATGGGCCGGTCGCGCTTCGTCAGGCGTTGAACAGGCATCCCGACATGTTCGTGCGGACGGTGACCGAGAAGCTGATGACCTACGGCCTGGGTCGAGGACTCGACTACACCGACATGCCGCTGGTCCGCGAGATTTCTCGCGAGGCCGCGCAAAGCAATTACAAGTGGTCGTCACTCGTGCTCGGCATCGTGAAAAGCGCACCGTTCCAGATGAAGAAGGCGCAGGGGGAGAGCTGATGTTCGTCACCAGAAAACATTTGCCGCGCAGGACATTCCTGAAGGGCGTCGGTGTGAGCCTTGCGCTCCCGCTGCTCGACTCGATGATTCCTGCGCGGACACTGCTGGCGCAGACTGCGGCAAAGCCTCTCCCCCGGCTTGGGTTCGTCTACGTGCCGCACGGCGCGATCATGGACAAATGGACGCCCGCGACCGAAGGCGCCGGCTTCGAGTTCACGCCGATCCTCAAGCCGCTCGAGCCCTTCCGGGATCGCCTGAACGTCGTCAGCGGACTCGGTCATCGCGCCGCGGACACGACCGCCGTTCACTCGCTGAGTCCGACCACATGGTTGAGCGGCGTGCGCCCGAAGGCCACGCAGGGTGTCGATGCCTATGCTGGCGTGACGGCCGATCAGATCGCGGCGCAGCAGATCGGCCAGGATACCGTGCTGCCCTCGATGGAGCTGGCAACGGAAGACCACTCGGGACTCATCGGCTCGTGCGATCGCGACTACGGCTGCATCTACATGAACACGCTGTCGTGGCGCACACCGACGACACCGATGCCGATGGAGATCAACCCGCGCAAGGTGTTCGAGCGGATGTTTGGCCAGGGTGGCAGCGCGACCGAGCGCCTCGCGCGCATCAAGGAGGACAAGAGCATCCTCGACGCGATCACCAGGGACGTCGCGAGCCTGCAGGTGCAGCTCGGTCCGTCTGACCGCGAGATGATGACGCAGTATCTGGAAAACGTGCGTGAGATCGAGCGGCGGATCCAGCGCGCGGAGCAAAGCCAGGGGGACGAGGATCTGACGTTGCCGGCGCGGCCGGCCGGCGTACCCTTCGATTACGAGGAGCACATCAAGCTGATGTACGACCTCATGGCACTGGCCTACCAGGCCGATGTCACTCGCGTGATGACGTTCATGATCTCGCGCGAGGTCAGCAACCGAACGTATCCGCAGGTCGGCGTTACTGACGGACATCACGCCATCTCCCACCATCAGAACCGGGCGGAGAAGATGGAGAAGAACGTCAAGATCCAGACGTACAACCTCTCGCAATTCGGCTACTTCCTCGACAAGCTGAGGAACACGCCGGATGGCGATGGGTCACTGCTCGATCACGCGGTGCTGCTCTATGGCAGCAACATGAGCAACAGCAACGCGCACGACCACTTCCCGTTGCCGAACCTCGTCATCGGTGGAGCTGCAGGACGCATGAAAGGCGGACGTCATCTCAAGTACACCGATCACACGCCGATGACGAACCTGCTGGTCACGATGCTCGACAAGGTCGGCGTGAAGCAGGAATCGCTCGGCGACAGTTCGGGGTTGCTAACGAATCTGTAAAGACATAGCAAATCTATGCGTATAGCCCTTGTCATCTCGACCGTCGTGCTACTCGCAGCCTCGTCGTATGCCGCTGAGACTGCCGTCAAGGATCAACGGCTCGTGCAGGCCGCGAAGACCGGCGACACCGCGACGGCGCTGTCGCTCCTGTCCAAGAAGGTCGATCCGAACGCAGCCGAACCCGACGGCACGACGCCGCTTCACTGGGCCGTGCGCAACAATGACACGGCGCTGGTCGACCGGCTGATTCGCGGAGGCGCCGACGTCAAGGCCACGAACCGCTACGGGATCGCCGCGATCGCGCTGGCCTGTGAAAGCGGCAGTGCCGCCATCGTCGAGAAGCTCCTCGCCGCCGGCGTGAACGCGAACGCGACCGGCCCGTACGGGGAAACGGCACTCCACACCTGCGCGCACGCCGGGAAAGTTGACGCAGCCAAGGTTCTGATTGCGCACGGCGCGTCGCTCGATGCCGGCGACAGCTGGCGCGGGCAAACACCGCTCATGTGGGCCGCGGCCGAGGGCCACCCCGACGTCATGCGTGCGCTGATCGAGGCGGGCGCCGACGTCAACGCACGATCGACGATCATTGCCTGGGAGCGTCAGCGCACGTCGGAGCCGCGCGACAAGTGGCTTCCACCAGGCGGCCTGACGCCGCTGCTCTTCGCCGCGCGCGAGGGGTGCGTAGACTGCACGAAGGTGCTCCTCTCTTCTGGCGGCGACCCGAATATCGTCGATCCCGACCAGTACACGCCGCTGATCATCGCGCTCATCAACGGACACTTCGACGTCGCGGGCGCCCTGATCGACGGCGGAGCCAACCTTGACATGCAGGACAAGGTCGGCCGCACAGCTCTCTTTGCCGCCGTCGACGCACACACGATGCCCTCGTCCAACCGCCCCGCTCCTCGTGAAACCGACGACACGCTGAGCAGCATGGACATCATCACCAGACTCCTCGACCGCGGTGCTCGCGCGGACATCCCGCTGCGCGCGCAGGTTCCCTATAGAACGAAACTCGATCGCGGCGGTGATGGAGTCCTGGGGGCTGGCACGACGCCGCTTTTGCGGGCCGCCAAAGCCGGAGATGTGCCCGTCATCAAGATGTTGCTCGCGAAGGGCGCCAACGCGAAAGCCGTCACCTCGCGCGGTCAGGTCAATGCGATCATGATGGCGGCGAACGTGTCCGCGCGCGAAGAGGACATGACGGGCCGCAATAAGACGCAGAAGGAAGCGATCGAGTCCATCCGCCTGCTGCTCGCGGCCGGAACTGACATCAATGGCGTAGACACCCAGGGACGCACGGCTGCACATGGCGCCGCGCTCTGGGGCTGGACCGACGTCGTGCGATTTCTCCACGACAACGGGCTCAAGCTCGATATCAAGGACAAGCGGGGGTATACGGCGCTCGATACCGCGCTTGGACTGGCCGGCGGTTTCGGCTTCGGCGGCAGCGCCGGCGTCGCACACGAGGAGACGGCTAAAGCGATCCGCGAACTTGGCGGCATTCCAGGAACGCCGGTTCCCGGTCCACCCGGGCGACGCAGCGAGCGCAACCAGGACGACCCTCAGGACGGCGACAGGAACTAGCCCCTGGGACGAAGCTCGAAGCTGCGAAGCGCCATCGCTTCGTCCTGGAAGATCTCGAATGCCGTGTGCAGCTTTGCCACGCTGAAGAGACGATGTCCGCGGGAATTGAGTCGCAGCAATCTCATGTCCCCGCCCTTCTCTCTCACCGTCTTCAGCTTCGCGGCCATCATGCCCACGCCCGAGCTGTCGATGTAAGTCACGTCGGCGAGGTCCACCAGAATCTGCACCCTGCCGCGCTCGATCAGGTCGTGAATACAACGCCGAAACGCCAGGTCACCATCATCGAGCAGCATCTCGCCTGCGAGAAAGAGAATGGTGACACCGTTGGTCTGACGTTCCTCGATGTGGAGCCTCGAATCGGACATCGAGAGCGATTATACGGGCCGGAGTGTCTTCATCTTCACTTCACAATTACTCGGCAGACTGCCTTCATGGAGGTTTCGCATGAACGGTTCACGAACGCGGTCCGCCTGGTTCTTCGTGCTCGCCGCTGTGCTGCTGAGCGCGCTCGCCGGGTTCATGACGTATAACGTCGGGGTGTCGCATGGGTTGGCGCAGACTGCGGTTGCGCAGGGCGTCCCCGCCCCACCCTATGGGTATCCCTACTGGCGGCCGTGGGAATTCGGGTTTGGGTTTCCGATCTTGTTCTTCGTCCTGCTCTGGTTCGTGCTGCTGCGCGGCCTGTGGTGGGGTGGCCCGTGGCGCCACAGGTATTACGCCGGGCCAGGCTGGATTCCACCATCGTTCGACGAATGGCATCGTCGCGCGCACGATCGGATGAAGGAGGGTCAGTCTGCAGACGATCCTGATCGTCGAGGATGATCCGCAGATCGCGCAGATCGCCGCGGACTACCTGCGGCACGCGGGATTCGCCGCTCTCGTCTCGGGGAGCGGCGAGGACGCACTCGCCCTCGCGACCACCAAGCAGCCCGACCTTGTGGTTCTCGATCTGCGGCTTCCACGCATGGACGGATTCGAGGTTGCTGCACGTCTCCGCCGTGAATTCACGGTGCCGATGATCATGCTCACGGCGCGGGTCGAAGAAGCGGATCGCATTCGCGGGCTCGAGATCGGCGCTGACGACTACATCACCAAGCCCTTCAGCCCGCGGGAGCTGGTGGCGCGTGTGCGTGCCGTCCTTCGTCGCACGAACGCGGCTCGCCCCGCCGGCGATCTGCTTCGCATCGGCGATCTCACTCTCGATCTGCCTCGCATGAATGTCGCCGTGCGCGGCAAACCGGTCGATCTCACGGCCACGGAATTCCAGTTGTTACGCACTCTGGCGAGTCATCCGGGCCGCATCTTCACGCGCACCCAGCTCCTCGATGTCCTCCGCGGTGAGGACGGTGAGCCGTTCGACCGCGCTATCGACGCACACGTCAAGAACATCCGGCGCAAGATCGAGCGCGATCCGCGCCACCCGCGGTATGTGCTCACTGTGTATGGAGTGGGTTACAAGTGTGCGGAGACATGAATCAGCGCTGGCCGTCACATCGACATCGGGGACCGCGACGCCACTTCTTTCTGATTCGAGTAGCCGCGTTCTTCGCCGTCGTACTGGCGCTCAGCGCGTATGGCTTCCTCACGCTGCTCAGACAGGCGTTCGGCGAAAACACCCTCCAGACCGCGAGCCTGCTCTGGCCCGTCGTGGTGCTGTTTGTCTTCCTGGTACTGTTCGCGGCGACGATGCGCCGTGTCGGGCGGCCGCTGGGGGACGTCGTGGCCGCCGCGGAGCATGTGTCGAGCGGCGACTTCAGCGTGCGAGTTACCGAGCATGGTCCGCCATGGCTCCGCTCCGTGGCTCGTGCGTTCAACAGCATGACGATTCGACTCGAGGGGCAGCGTCAGCAGCGACGCGACCTGATGGCGGACATCGCGCACGAGCTGCGCACGCCATTGACCGTCATGCAGGGCCGGCTGGAGGCAATGATCGATGGCGTCTACACGCCTGACGATCGTCAGATCGCACAACTCCTCGATGAGACCCGGCTGCTGGCGCGTCTGGTGGACGATCTTCGAACGCTCGCGCACACCGAGAGCGGGACGCTGTCACTGCAGAAGGAAGACACTGACATCCGGTTCCTGCTCGAGGAGGTCGCGGCGGCATTCCGGGCCGAGGCAGAAACCAAGCGGATTGCGGTCCACTCAGATATTGCGACAAATCTTCCGTCGGTGCCGGTCGATCCCATCCGGTGGCGGGAGGTCATGGCCAACCTGCTCTCGAACGCCATCCGGCACTCGCCGCAAGGCAGCACAGCGTGGCTTACGGCTCATGCGCTTCCGGACGCGATCATGGTAGTGGTCAAAGACAACGGACCCGGGATCGCGGCAGAGGACCTGCCGCACGTCTTCGATCGCTTCTACAAAGGCCGAGACACTGGCGGGTCGGGGCTGGGATTGACCATCGCGCGGAACCTCGTCATCGCGCATGGTGCGACGCTGACAGTCGAGAGTCGGACGGGAGAGGGCACAACGATGCGAGTGCGGCTGCCACTGACGGCAACGGAGCCCTGAACCACGCTTCCGCAATGAGTATGATGATGGGCCGTAGTGAATGAGGCAACCGTCATGGCTACGAAGTCACAATCGACTGCTGACACAGTTCCCGCGCGCCCGGCCGAGTCGAGCGCTGCCGAATCGGCCGAAGCCTACGTTCGTGCGCTGATGGCGCACGGCGTCGAGTGCCTGTTCATGAACCCGGGCACCGATACGATTCCCATACAGGAAGCGCTCTCGAAACTCGAACAGCTGGGCGAGCCGGTTCCGCGAACAGTGCTCTGCCTGTTCGAGCTCGTCGCGCTCGCCGCGGCGCACGGCTACTACCAGGCGACAGGACGGCCACAGGCGGTACTGGTGCACGTCGATGTGGGAACGCAGAACCTCGGTGGCATGCTGCACAACGCGCAGCGCGGACGCGCGGCGGTCCTGATTTCGGCAGGACGTACGCCGTATACGACCGACGCGCGCCTGCGCGGCACACGCGACACCTACATCCATTGGCTCCAGGAACAGTTCGACCAGCACGGTATCGTCCGTAACTTCGTCAAGTGGGACTACGAGCTTCGACGGCCGGAGCAGATGGGCGAAGTCATTACTCGCGCGATGCAGATCGCGGCAAGCGATCCGCCGGGACCGGTCTACCTGACGCTGCCACGCGAAGTCCTGATGACCGAGGTCGGCGGCATCAGGCTGCCCAACCCAGACGCCGCACCGCCGGCTCGCCTGGGCGCGGGCGATCCCGCCGCGCTGCGCGATCTCGCGCATCGTCTCGTGCGTAGCGAGCGGCCCGTTGTCCTGACCTCGACGAGCGGACGCACACGGCAAGGATTCGAAGCTCTCGTTCGCCTCGCAGAACTGCTCGCGCTTCCCATCGTCGAGCGCCGTGAGCGCACGAATTTTCCGACCAGCCATCCTTTGCATCAGGGCTTCCAGCCGGGACCGTTCGTGGAGGCGGCCGACCTGATCCTGGTGCTCGACAGCGACGTACCTTACATCCCGACACAGGTCATGCCGCGCGCGGATGCCACCATCGTGCAGATCGATCTCGATCCCGTGAAGGACCGCATCCCGCTCTGGACGTTTCCACTCACGGCGGCCATTCGCGCCGACTCTGCTCGTGCGCTCGAGCTGATAGCCGACTACGCCGCCGACCTGATGACCGACGAAGTCAGGCAACGGGTCGAGAAACGGCGGGCTGAGTTGACCGTGCGACACAACGAGCGCCGTACGGCGCGAAAAGCGGTCACGATGGCCGGTCGCGAGAGCCAGACCATCAGCACCGAGTGGCTTGGCTACTGCATCGGTCAGTTTCAGCGCGAGGCGCCGGACTGCGTCTTCGTCGACGAATCGCTCACCAGCCACGTGGCGGTCTGGAACCATCTCGATACGGACGAACCGGAAACCATGTTCGGCAGCGGCGGCTCGTCGCTCGGCTGGGGCCTGGGGGCGGCACTCGGGATCAAACTGGCGCGTCGCGATCGGCCCGTAGTGCTCGTCGTCGGAGACGGGTCGTTCGTCTTCGGCGAACCGCTCGCGGCACTGTGGGCGAGCCAGATGAATGAGGCGCCGTTGCTGGTGATCGTGTTCAACAACGGCTGCTACAACGCAAACAAGGCGCCCTTGATCAGCGCGTACCCGCAAGGTTATTCGGTGCAGGGTCGCCGTTTCGTCGGCACCGACCTGGCGCCCTCACCTCGTTACGATCTGCTCGCCGCGGTCGTTGGTGCCGCGGGAGAACGGGTCGAAGCTCCCGATCAGGTGCTCCCGGCGCTGCATCGCGCTCTCGATCAGGTGCGATCGGGACGCTCGGTCGTACTCGATGTCATTCTGGCGCGGGCGTGATCGGGCCCGCGCCAATTCGCTACTAACCTGGTTCGACGACCGCGACGCCGGCTGGGGCGGGCTCGAAGTGCCGTCGATTGAACGTCAACAGGGCATCGACCGCTGCTTCGCGGGCACATTCTCCAATGACGAAGTCGTAAGTTCGCCCGCCGGCGATTTCCTCTCGTGCAGCTTGCCCGAGTAGATCGATGATGCGATCGGCGCTCAACGCGATCACGGTGGCAGCACTCACGAAGTTGCCTTCGACGAGCGCCCACGCATCTGCAGCGGAGAGTCTGTGTGGCGGGGGAAGTCGAGTTAGGACTGCGTACGCCTCGACTATTGCGGGCGCCGGAGTGCACAACTGCTCTCCACGATCGAGCCGCCGGTCAATTTCTGCGGCAGCCTGGGAATGATGCTCGTGCCACGAGCACACAGCGGCCACCATGCAACTCGTGTCGACAGCAAATCGGCGCACTCGCTGCAACTGCAACTACCCGCGGCGTTTGGACAGGTCGCGACGAACCCGTTCAACCGCGGCTCCGCTCAGGCGAGCGATTCTTCGATTCGGCTTCGCGACCAAGAGACGTCCCCGCCGTTCGATCGACACAGGGAGCGGTTTCGGCTCGATCTCGATGACACCGTCGCGCCAGCGCACGTCCAACGGCGTGCCAGGCTCGATCGCCGCTTCACGACGGATCTCGGCCGGAATCACCAGGCGGCCCGCCGCGTCGATGGTGGTTGTCATGGTATGAAATATACCATGCCATCTACCATGCGGCAGCGAGTTGACAGCATGGAAAACCGGTAGCATCGTCACATCAACTTGAGTACGCAAGGACAGAGATTCGCGGGCAAGGTCGCCCTGGTCACGGGTGCGAGCTCCGGGATCGGGCGAGCCACCGCTCTCGCCTTCGCACGCGAGGGCGCGTCGGTAGTGATCGCCAGCCGCGGACGCGCCCGCGGGCTGGCCGCCCTCGACCAGGTGCGAGCGCACGGCGGGGAGGCGGAGTTCATCCAGGCTGACGTGTCGCGGGCACGTGACGTCGAGGAACTAGTCGCTCAGGCGATTGCACGTTTCGGCCGATTGGATGTTGCCGTGAACAATGCGGGCGCGATCGAGGTTGGCGTGTTCCGGCCGCTGACAGAATTCGACGAAGGGGAATTCGATCAACATATCGCGGCGAACCTGAAGAGCGTGTGGCTGTGCATGAAACACGAGGTCAGGCAGATGATGGCGCAGGAGAGCGGCGGCGCGATCGTCAACACTTCGTCGGTGACCGGGCTCGGAGGCGCACCGCAAAGTGCGTTTTACGCAGCCGCCAAAGCGGCCGTCGTTGCTCTGACGAAATCGGCGGCGCTCGAGTGTGCGTCTCGGAACATCCGCATCAACGCACTCGTCCCTGGCGCGTTTGCGACGCCGATGCTCGATACCGTGTTCGATCGGATCTCACCCGAGGACCCCGCTGCCGCCGAGGAGATGTACAGGAAGAGGATTCCACTCGGCCGCATCGGACGCCCCGAAGAGGCTGCTGACGCCGTGCTCTGGCTCTGTTCCGATCAGGCCAGCTACCTGACGGGGCACTCGCTGATCGTCGACGGCGGGCTGACGGCGTTGTTCCGATAGAAGGCTCAGGGCTTCGAGATCATGACCTCGGTCGCCTTCAC
>Ga0111538_10001299_pt1 | contig 34966 bp, 25 predicted proteins | sample SoiMethybrSBSTD1_FD_79669 | JGI IMG/M metagenome (GOLD analysis project Ga0111538, IMG submission 79669) | Bulk soil microbial communities from a Populus tree surrounding site in Tennessee, USA - Soil MetaG P. TD hybrid SBSTD1 (version 2)... | ecosystem: Environmental > Terrestrial > Soil >...
CATCGGCGGCCGGAGCAGGCTCAGCAGCAGGCTCAGCAGCAGGCTCAGCAGCAGGCTCAGCAGCAGGCTCAGCAGCAGGCCCGGCAGCAGGAGCGGCGTCAATGGGAGCCGAACCGCCGTCGTCCAACCAGCGGCGCAGGTGGTCGGGGCTGAGGTCGGCTCGCGAGATCACCCCGAGCACCGGGCTGTCCGAGCCGATGAGGATGGCCAGGTGCCAGTCGTCCGCGGTGATCTCACCGCTGGTGAGCACGACCACCGGGATCGTGGCGGCCGACGGTTCCTCGCGCAGCGCGTCGAGCATCGGCTCGTCGTCCGGGCCGGCCAGCCCGTTCTCGAAGATGATCAGGTCGAAGCGCTGCTCGCGCGTCGTCGCCAGCGCCTGCGCCGCGGACAAGGCCGGGCTGACGCGGTAGCCGCACTCGCGCAGCCACCGCTCGAGGCCGGCCAGCTGGTCGGGATCGGTGTCGATCACCAGAATGGCGGGCTGCTGTGGCGGCTCCGGCGCGACGCCGTGCCGCTCCAGCATCGACAGCAGGGCGACCCGCTCGATCGGCTTGACGAAGTAGTCGACGGCGCCGAGCGCCAGCCCGACCTCCCGCTCGTCGACCACGGTCACCACGACCACGGGGATCTCGCACAGCCGCTCGTCGCTCTTGAGCTTCTCCAGCACCGACCAGCCGTTCATGCCGGGCAGCAGCACGTCGAGCAGGATCAGGTCGGGGGCGCAGCGGGTGGCGTGTTCCAGGCCGGCCTCGCCGGAGGCGACCACGTGGACGACATAGCCCGCCCCGGTCAGGTACGTGCGCAGCAGGCTGGCGGCCGACGCGTCGTCCTCGATCACCAGGACGCCGCCCTGGACGCCGTCCGTGGCGTCGGCCGTGCGGCGCGCCTCGTCGGGCTCGTGGGCCCGTTCGGCCGCCGGCAGCACAAGCGTGAAGCGCGACCCGCGGCCCGGCTCCGACCACAGCTCGACCCGGCCGCCGTGCGCCTCGGCCAGCCGGCGGGTCAGCGCCAGGCCCAGGCCGGTGCCGGCGGCCCGCGACTCGGCGTCGCCGGTCTGGTGGAACTCCTCGAAGACGCGCTCCTGGTCGGCCGGTTCGATGCCGGGCCCGGTGTCCGCGACGCTGAGATGCGTCTCGGCACCCTCCCGCCGAGCGGACACGTAGATCGTGCCGTTCGACGGGGTGAACTTGATCGCGTTGGACAGCAGGTTGTTGAGCATCTGCCGCAGCCGCAGCCGGTCGGCCGTCACCAGTTCGGGCGGCGCGGCGAGCGTCAGCCGCAGCTTCTTCGCGGTGACCAGCGGGCTGAGCGGCGCCACCGCCTCGGCCACGGCGGCGCCGACGTCGACCGGTTCGAGCCGGAGGTCGATCCGACCGGCCTCCACCTTGGCGAGGTCGAGCACGTCGTTGATCAGGCCGAGCAGGTGCCGCCCGCTGGAGTGCACGTTGGTGATCCACTCGTCGGGCACGAGGCGCCGGTCGCCGACGACTTCCTCGAGGCCCATGAGGTCGCTGAACCCGATGATCGCGTTGAGCGGGGTACGCAGTTCGTGGCTCATCGCCGCGACGAAGTCGCTCTTGGCCTCGTTGGCGGCGCGCAGTGCGTCGACGGTGCTGGTGAGCTGCCCGGTGAGCACGGCCCGGTCGGCGAGGACGGCGGCCTGCCGGCCGAGGTCGGCGAGCACGGCGATGTCGTCCTCGGTGAACAGGGTCCGGTGCAGGCCGAACACGAGCAGCGTGCCGGCGCCCCCGCCGTGCATCCGCAGCGGAACGGTGATCAGCAGGTAGGTGTGCCCGTCGACCTTCGTCCAGCGGGCCGACCCCCGTCCGCTCGCGACGCCGCCGGGCGCGGCGCCGCCGGCCGGTGCCGGCTCCGCGTCCGCAGGATCGGGCTCCGCGACGACGGGAGCCGGCTTTCCGGCGGCATCGTCGTCCGACGCCGCGACGGGCACCGCGGCGGCCGCGAGCGGCACCAGGCCCGCCGGGTCGGCGGTCGGGAGCAGCCCCGCGACCGCGACCCGCTCGGGCGCCGGCCCGTGGCCGAGGACGACCGCCGCCTCGGCGCCCAGCGCGTCGAGCACGGTGTCGGCGAAGTTCTGCCAGATCTGCTGCGGCGGGGCCGACGGCGGGGTGGTGAGGAGCCGGTCCATCAGCGTGTAGGCGGTACGCGCCGACCACTGCCGGCGCAGCCATCCCGGCGGCAGGAACGCCACCACGTAGGCGAGCGCCGGCGCGAGCGCGACAACCCGCGACACGCTGGTCAGCTGCCACGACGCGGGCGCTAACGGCGCCATGCCGGCGATCACCATGACCACGCCGAACAGCGCGGTGCCGGCCGCCGCGGCGGCGATGCGGGCCGCGGCCGCGCCCGTGCGACGGCGGGCCTCGGTGGTCAGGTAGCCGGCGGCGACGAACTGCCCGGTCACGAAGTAGCCGACGAAAATGAGCGTCAACGACCGCGGCAGCGGCGACGGTGTGGTGGCCACGAACGCCGACACGGCGACCCATCCGGCGAACGCGGCCAGGATCGGGATGCGCGACATGCGGCGGATCAGCGCGACCAGGGCGAGCGTGAACATCGGCTGCCCGACGAGCAGCACCAGCGCCGCCAGTCGCAGCGGCCCGCTCACCGCCTGCCCGGTGACGATCCGCACGACCTGCAGCAGGAACAGCGCGCCGACCGGGGCGAACACGAGGGCGACCGCGCCGTGCAACCGGTCCCGGGTGCGGGCGAACGCGATGAGTGCGCGCACGAAGACCAGCGCAAACATCAACGCGGCGGCGATCACCAGCACTAACCCAGCGTACGGGGCATCACCGGATGTAGTGGCTCAATTCGGAAGAGGCTCATTTACCGGGCGCAAGGTGGCCCAATTGCGCGCCCGCGCCTCGGCGGTCGCGAGGATCCCGATCATGCAGGCGGCATTGGTGATCTCCCCGCCGAGCACCATGGCGACCGCCCGGTCGAGCCGGATCCGCTCGACGGTCATGCCCGCCTCCTCGTGCGTGCGGGAGTGCCGCTCGCCGGCCGGCACCTCGGACAGGTCGCGGGCCAGGAACAGCCGGATCACCTCGTCGGAGCAGCCGGGGCTCGGGTTGGCGTCGGCGAGCAGGTCGTAGCGGCCGGCGCACAGGTCGACCTCCTCGGCCAGCTCGCGCGCCGCGGCGTCGACGAGCGGCTCGCCCGGCACGTCGATCAGCCCCGCGGGCAGCTCCCAGATCGTCCCGCCGAGCGGGTGCCGGTACTGCCGCACCAGCACCACCCGGTCCGCATCGTCGAGCGCCACCACGCCGACCGACCCGACGTGGCGCATGTAGTCACGCTCGGCGACGCTGCCGTCGGGCATGCGCAGCTCGTCGGTGACGATCGCGAACACCCGGTTGCGCAGCCGCTCGGTGCTCTTCAGGACCTCGTAGCCCTCGGTCATGCCGGGTCCCCACGCCGTGGTGACCCGCCCTGACCGGGCGGGCTCTGCTTGAAGATGACCTCGCTTCGCTCGGTCATGTGTTCAGGTCCATCGGCAGCCGGTCCTGCGATGAGTACTCGGCGGCCGCGCCGACGAACGCGACGAACAGCGGGTGCGGACGGGTCGGGCGGCTCTTCAGCTCGGGGTGCGCCTGCGTGGCCACGAAGAACGGGTGCTTGTCGTGGTCGAGCTCGACGAACTCGACGAGCTTGCCGTCCGGCGACAGCCCCGAGGCGACGAGGCCGGCCGAGGCCATCGCCGCCCGGTACCTGTTGTTGACCTCGTACCGGTGCCGGTGCCGCTCGGAGACCTCGGTGGCGTCGTATGCCTTGGCGACGAGCGAGCCGGGCTCGAGCTTGGCCGGGTAGGCGCCCAGCCGCATGGTCCCACCGAGATCACCGCGGCCGGCGACGATGTCCTCCTGGTCGGCCATGGTGGCGATCACCGGCTCGGCGGTGTTCGGGTCGAACTCGGCCGAGTTGGCCTCGGCGATACCGGCCTCGTGGCGCAGCACGTCGAGGGTCATGCACTGCAGGCCGAGGCACAGCCCGAGGGTCGGGATGCCGTTCTCGCGGGCGTACCGGGAGGCGCCGATCTTGCCCTCGATGCCGCGGATGCCGAACCCGCCGGGGATCACCACGCCGTGCACGCCGGCGAGGGCCAGCGCGGCGCCTGTCGGCGTGTCGCAGTCGTCGCTCTTGACCCAGCGGATGTCGACCCGGGCGTGGTTCGCGAACCCGGCCGCGCGCACCGCCTCGCTGACCGACAGGTACGCGTCGGGCAGGTCGATGTACTTGCCGACGAGGGCGACGGTGACCGTCTGCTCCGGGTGGTGCACCCGCTCGAGCAGATCGTCCCAGCGCTTCCAGTCGACGTCGCGGAAGGAGAGCCCGAGGCGGCGCACCACGTACGCGTCGAGGCCCTCGGCGTGCAGGACCTTCGGGATGTCGTAGATGCTCGGCGCGTCCGGCGCGGCGATGACGGCCTCGCGGTCGACGTCGCAGTACAGGCTCAGCTTGTGCTTGAGCTTGTCCGGGATCTCCCGGTCGGAGCGGCAGACCAGCGCGTCGGGCTGGATGCCGATGTTGCGCAGCGCCGCCACCGAGTGCTGGGTGGGCTTGGTCTTCAGCTCGCCGCTGGGCGCCAGGTACGGCACGAGCGAGACGTGCAGGAAGAAGCAGTTGTCGCGGCCGATGTCGTGGCGGATCTGGCGGATCGCCTCCAGGAAGGGCAGCGATTCGATGTCGCCGACGGTGCCGCCGACCTCGGTGATCACCACGTCCGGGGCGCGCTGCCCGTCGGTGTCGGCCATCGCCCGGATGCGGGCCTTGATCTCGTTGGTGACGTGCGGGATGACCTGGACGGTGTCGCCGAGGTACTCGCCGCGCCGCTCCTTGGCGATCACGGCCGAGTAGATCTGGCCGGTGGTGACGTTGGCGTTGCGGCTGAGGTCGCGGTCGAGGAACCGCTCGTAGTGCCCGATGTCCAGGTCGGTCTCCGCGCCGTCCTCGGTGACGAACACCTCGCCGTGCTGGAACGGGTTCATCGTTCCGGGGTCGACGTTCAGGTACGGGTCGAGCTTCTGCATCACGACGCGCAGGCCGCGAGCGCTGAGAAGATTGCCGAGGCTGGAGGCGGTCAAGCCCTTGCCCAGGGAGGAGGCGACGCCCCCGGTGACGAAGATGTGCTTGGTCGTCTTAGCCGTAATCGCTCGATCCACGGGTCTCCACAGTAACACCAGCCCCGGCCGTGGGCCCGGCGACGCGCCCGGGCCCACCCGCACGTGGCCAGGTCAGGCCCGAGCCTCGGCCTTGTCGGGCAACGGGGGGTCGATGACCACCGGGATGGTCCTGTCGGTGCGGTGGTGGCGCACCCGCAGCACCGCCAGCACGATCAGCGGCAGCGCGACGGCCAGCGCCGCGCCCGTCACGTTCAGCCCCACGCCCTCGACGACACCGACGATCAGCGTCGCGACGATCGTGCCGGCCAGCGCGCCGCGCACCGCCGGGAACAGCCCGTGCACGCGCCGCAGCCCGCCCCAGTCGCGCAGCAGGACCAGCCCGATGTACAGCGCGGCGCCGATCACGAGCAGCGTCAGCGGGCTGTTCGCCACCGTCACGATGCTCGACTCGCCGGCCCGTTGCAGCACCACGGCGGCGGTGCCGTCGTCGAGGTGTGCGACGAACCGGCCGACGCTGCTGCGCTGCTCGGCCGGGCGGCGCAGATCGAGCACGGCGAACGCGGCGGTCAGCCCGAGCCCGGCGAGCACCGCCCCGGCGAGCCGCCGGTACGACAGCCACCCGCCGGCCGACATGGCCGCCGCTGTGCACACGCCGGCGGTCAGCCCGACCGCGCCGGCGGCGTCGGCGCCGAAGTACGGGCTGCCGACGATCACGGCGCCGACGCTGCCGACCGTGGTGACCACGACGGGGCGCCACTGCCGGGGCGCCCGCTGCGCCAGGGCCGCCGCGGCCAGCAGCAGGGTGCCGGTGAACATGCCCAGCCCGATCGTGCCGATGCCGGCGTAGCGGGCCCCGGCCAGCGCCGAGTAGCCGGTGACCCCGTCGAGTTGGAGGCGGGCGCCGGTCAGCACGTCGAGCCCGATCGCGATCACGACCCCGCCCGCGACCCCGCCGAGCGGCCCGAGCGCGCGGTGCCGCGCGGTCGCGAGCCCGGCCGCCACCGTGGCCGCGACGAGCACGAAGGCGAAAATGGCGCTGAACGTGACGCCGGGCAGGCCGGCCCGCCACCACGGCACGATGTCGGTGAGCATCGCCGCCGGGACCGCCAGCGCCGCCGCGAGCAGCGCCCACTCGACCCACTCCGCCCACCCCCGGGGCAGTCGCGGGTAGAGCCAGCCGGCGAGCCATGGCGGCAGGAACCGCCGCCGCACCCGCGGCGGATCGGTGCCGGGCAGCGCCGGACCGGTCGGCGGCGCGCCCGGCCGGCGGCGCAGCAGCGGGATCACCGCGAGGTAGAGCGCCAACTGAGCCAGCGCCAGCACCAGGAAGAAGTTCGTCGACACGCGCCGCTGCGCCCCGGCGAGCCGGTCGGCGTCCGCGAGCCGGTCGACGGCGGCCGTCAGGCTCGCCGGCCGGCCGCTCTCCCGGGCGGCCGCGGCGCCGGCGAACAGGTCCACCGGCGCCGGCCGGCCGAGCGCGGCCAGCGCGGTCGGGGCGAGGTCGATCAGCCGCAGGTAGCCCTGGCGGCCGGTGCTCGGCGAGGTGAGCCAGCCCGGTCCGAAGCCGGGCCCGTGCGCGATCGCGACGTGGAGCCGGGCCACCTCGGTCGTGTCCGACAATCCCGCGACCACCACCAGCGACCGGGCCGGCCGGGCGGCGAGCACGGCGGCCAGCGCCGCGTCGGCCTGCCGGGCGGCCACCACCCGCGCCGCCCCGGTGCCCCGGACGACGCCGAGGTCCACGAACGACAGCGCGCAGCCGGCGAGCAGGTCGCGCAGCCCGTCGCCGAGCGTCGGCTGGTACCTGTCGATGCGGCCGAACGGCCGCGCGGCCGCCAGCGCGGCGCCCGGCCCGGCCGCCGCCGTGCACCGCGCCGACTCCGACAGCGCGCCGAGCACGGTGCCGTTGTCCAGCTTCTTGTTCTCGGCGGTGATCGCCTCGTGGTCGAGGACGGGCAGCCGCGCACCGGCGCTGGACTCCTCGACGCTCGGGTAGTCCACCGGGCAGGCGCCGTCGACGAGCCCGGTCGGGCCGCGGGTGTAGTTGCCGGCGCCGAGGGTCAGCCAGCCGTCGATCGGGCAGGTCGGGGTCCGCGCGGAGCGCACCGCCAGCGCGCCGACAGCGCCTCCCTCGGCCAGCGCCCACAGCGTCGGCGTCTCGACCGGGCTGACGTCGTCCCAGCGCAGGCCGGGGACACCGGCGAGCACGACGTGGCTGGCCGGCGCCCGCACGGCCGCGGGCTGCGGCCGCGGCACCAGAGCGAGGATCGCGACCAGGGCGACCGCGAGCGCTATCAGGTACGGCAGCGCGCGCCCGGCCGGACCCAGCCGGTTCACGGCGCGTTTACCCGGGTGAGTTCGGTATAGAGGGCCGCCACCTGCGCGGCGGTCTCGGCCTCCGAGGGCCAGCCGGCGGCGCGCGCCAGGCCGCGCCGCGCCAGGTCCGCGCGCGCCCCGCGGTCGTCGAGCAGGCGGCGCACGGCCGCGTCGAACGCGTCCAGGTCGTTCGGGGGGACGAGGTCGGCGGCGGTTCCGACGAGCTCAGGCAGCCCGCCGACGGCGGTGGCGACGAGCGGGACGCCGGCCCGCAGCGCCTCCTGGGCGAACAGCTGGCGGGCCTCCCAGTCGCTGGTGACCACGGCGAGGTCGGCGGCGCCGAGCAGGTCGGGCACGTCGGTGCGGTGGCCGGCCAGGGTCACCGGGGCGCCGGTGGTGAGGATGCGCCCGGCGAGCTGCACGTACTCGGGGCCGCTGCCGGCGATCACCACGGCCGGCTGCGGGTCGCGATCGGCCCACCGGGCGGCGGCGTCGATGAGCAGGTCGTGCCGCTTCTGCCGGTGCAGCCGCCCGACGCTGAGCACCAGCGGCTGGTCCGGGGCCAGGCCGAATTCGGCGCGGACCTCGGCGGCCGGGCGGGTCGCCGCCGGCAGCGCGGGTGCGGCCACCTCGCCGAGGCGCACGTCGCGGCCGCCGAGGGCGCGGACCCGCTCCACCAGGTCGGACGACGCGCCCAGCGTCACGTCGGCGGCGCCCGCGACGTAGCGCTCCAGCCGGCCGTACAGCGCCCGGCGCAGCCCGCTGACGATCACCTGGTTGTGCCACGTGACCACGAGCGGCACGCCCCGGGGCCGGGCCAGCGCGGCGACCAGCCCCGCGCGCAGCCCGTGCGCGTGCACCACGTCCGGGTCGGTGGCGGCCAGCGTGCGGCGCAGCACCCGCACCGCGACGGCGTCGGCCGGCTGCGGGCTGGCCGGGATCTCGACGGGGCTGAACGCCGCGCCGAGCGTGGCGAACCCGAACTGGGTCTCGGTGGCGGCCGGGCCGAGCACGGTGACCTCGGTTCCGCCGGCCTGCAGCGCGGAGGCGAGTGACGCGACATGGCGGCCGATGCCGCCGGTGCTGGAGGCGAGCACCAGGGCCACGCGCATTCGGCTAGATCACTCCTTTGAGGACGCTGACGTCGATGTCGCTGACTCAGATGTTGCTGGCTTCGATGTTGCTGGCTTCGATGTTGCTGGCTTTGGTGTTGCAGGCGCCCGGCGGCGCAGGCGGCGGGCCAGCGCGGCGGCCGCGGGACGGACGTCGGTCCGGTCGGCCGCGTACGCCACCGCCCCGAACACCACAACGACGAGCACCGCGGCGACGACTCCCCGCAGCACCGCCGCGGGTACCCCGGCCCGCGCCGGCACCGTGATGGTACGCGCCGCGAGCGCCACGGCCGCACCCGCGACGCCGGCGCCGAGCGCAACCAGGCCGGCCCGGGTGGCGCCGGCCAGCGCCGGTGCGCCGACCCGCCGGCCCACCGCGACCAGCAGCCCGGCGCCGAGAACCGTCATGCCGATCGAGTTGGCGGCGCCCAGCGCGAGGACCCGCTCCGTCGACGGTAGCGCCCCTGCGAGGGCCAGCGCCGCGCCGGCGACCGTCGCCCAGCCCACGGCCGTCGCCGTCGCCACGGCGGCCGGTTCGTGCCGCGCGTACAGCACCCGGGACAGCAGCGCGAACAGCCCGAACCCGACGACGCCCGGCCCGAATGCGGCGATGCCGGCGGCCAGCGCGCCCGGGTCGGGGCCGGTGCGGTCGAGCGAGGCGAGCACCGTCGCGGCGTCCGGCGCGACCGCGACCAGCACCGCGGCGCCGGCGGCGGTCACCAGCAGGGTGGCCCGCAGCGACGTGGCGGCGGTGTCCGCGAACCCGGTGCTGTCGCCGGCCGCCTCCTGCGCGGCGAGCGTGGAGAAGGCGGCGGTGGCGATCGGCACCGCGAGCACCGCCCAAGGCAGCAAGAACACGGTCTGCGCCAGGGAGTACGTGACGACGGAGCCGGCCGGCCCGCGTCCGGCCAGCGCGATCACCAGCGCCAGGCACGCCTGCTGGGCGCCCACGGTGACCGCACCGGCGAGGGCGAGGCGGCGCACCGGGCCGGCCACGTCGCCGAGCCGGTAGGTGGGCCGCAGCCGCAGGCCGAGCCGGCGGACCGGAACGATGAGGCTCAGCGTCAGCACCGCCACCGCGAGCGTGGTGCCGCCGGCGAGCAGCCAGAGGTCGGCGTCGCTGACCGCGTCGACGTCGGGGCTGCGGCCGGCCCGCAGCGCGAACAGCGCGTACACGGCGGCCACGGTGACGCTGGACAGCAGCGGGGCCAGCACCGGCCAGACGAAGCGCCGGTGCGCCTGCAACAGGCCGGCCAGCACGATGCCGATGCCGTACAGCGGCAGTTGCGGGGCGAAGACCCGCAGCATGCTCGCGCCGACGGCAACCTGCTCCGGCGGGAACCCGGTGGCCAGCCGCACGATCGGGCCGGCTGCCACGGCGAGCACCACCGCGGCCGGCAGCAGCAGCGTCACCACCCAGGTCAGCAGCGCCGACGTGGTGGCCGCGACCCTGCTGCGGTCGCCGGTGCGCAGCGGCACGGCCACGACCGGAACGACGAGGCTGGCCAGTGCACCACCGGCCACGATCTCGAAGACGATGTTCGGGATCGTGTTGGCGGCCTGGTACAGGTCGCCGAGGCGGCTGGCGAGGCCGACCGCCCAGGTGAAGACGAGAATGCGCCCAAAACCGGCAATCCGGCTGGCGACGGTGAGCCCCGCGATCATACTCGCGGCCCGAGCCAGCCGGCCCTCGTTCACCAGCCGGCCGATTCCAGCGGGCCGCCTGCGCGCCCGCTCACACCGCCGTCGAGATCCGTGGTGCCGGTCATCTCGCCGGGGTGGGTTCGCGGCCGAGGGCGTCGAGTTCGCGCAGGACCGGCGTGCGCTCGATGACGCGGGTGAAGCTGACCCGCTCGCTCAGCGCGGTCAGCGCCGCCACCCCGGCGAGCAGCACGAGCCGGCCGCGCCGGCCGGTGCGGGCCGCCGCGACGGTGCCCAGCATCGCGCCGAGGGCGTTGGCGCCGGCGTCGCCGAGCATGGTCCGCTCGCCGAGGTCGGCCGGCAGCAGCGCGGCCGCGGCGCCGGCGGCCGCGCCGGCCACCGGCGCGGCCGGACCGCCCGCGACGGCCAGCGGCACCGACGCGGCCAACCCCACCTTCAGCGCCCGCCCGGGGCGCAGGTCGAACAGGTTGAACAGGTTGGCCGTCCCCGCGATCAGGGCACCGGCCACCACGGTGTCGACGGCGTTCAGCCTCCGCCCGCGGTGATCGAGATGACCCGCCGCCGCGAGGCCGGCCACCCCCACTCCGACGATCTTGACCATTCCGCTGGTGATCCGGCCGTTTCGCAGCGCCGCCAGGTGCCCCCGGAAGCCCTTCGCGCCGGCGTGCCCCGGCCGGCCGCCGACCGCGTCGTCGTAGGCGCCGACAGCGCCGGCACCCATCCCGGCCACCGCCGCGGCCACGCCGACCGGCCCGCCGGCGACCGCGGCCGCGGCACCCGCGCCGGCGGCGCACGCGATGCCGCCGGCCAGGCTCACGTCGCGTCCACGGAAGTTGGTCCTTGCCAGCGCGGACCGCGCGGCCGGCACGGACAGCACCGCCCGCGCGGCCGCGGTCGCCGCGGCGGCGGCGGCGAGAGCGGCGAAAGCCGCGCGTCTACGACCCATTGCGGGCCCCGACGACCGTCTTCGGCAGCAGCGAGGTGGACCCGCTGGCGACGCCGTAGTGGCCGGACTTGCCCTCGATCTGCTCGGCGAGCGCGAGCAGCACCGCCGCCCGGCCCTGCGGCGAGCCGGCATTGTCCACAGTGGACACCGGCTTGGACAGCGCACCGTCGCCGCGCACGGTCCCGACGAGGTTGCCGGCGCCGGCGGTGCTCTCCCCCGCAACGACGATCGGGCTGGTCTTGTCGAACTGCTCGACGAACGCCTTGAGCGCGCCGTTGAGCTTGTCGGCGTCCTTCTCGGTGTACGGGGCGCCGGCGAGCACCACGACGGCCTCGGCCGGGCCGGTGACGTCCGGGCTGATCAGGTACGCCTGCTCCTTGAACGCGGTGAGCACCTTGCGCCGGTCGAGCGGGTCCATTGCCGGGTCGCGGTCCATCAGGGTGGTGGCGAGCAGTGCCGAGGCGGTCTCCACGCCGTTGCTGTTCGCCGGCAGGCCGGTGACACCGGGCGGGGTGATGGTGGCGACGAGGTCGAGCAGCTCCTCCTTGTTCGCCGGGTCGACGAACTTCTTCTGGATCGACAACCGTCCGGTGATCTTCGCGCCGGCGACGGTCTCCAGGGCGTCGGCGACGCCGTCGATGTAGTCCTTGCCCGCGTCGGTGGTGGTCACCAGCAGCACGCGCTTGCCGGCGAGCCGGTTGCCGATCAGCCCGGGCAGCGCCTCGGTGGCGAAGCGCTCCTCCTGCTGGGCCTCCTCGGTGAGGTGCTCCACCTCGTCGCGCAGCTTGTTGTTGTCGTTGCGCATCGCGGCGACCTGGTCGTCGAGCGCGTCGGCGGCCGGTCCGTTGAACGCCGCCGTGCCGACGACGAGTCCGATCGCCAGGGCGATGAACACCGCCGCCAACGACACGACGTGGTACCGGAAGTTGATCACAATATCGCCCTTGCGAATAGGGTCGCGCTACGAGAACAGCGTGAACATCAGGTTGTCCCACCACTCGGCGAGGACGCCCAGCCACGCCTTGCCCAGGGTGGACACCGCCACCGCGGCCGCCATCGCCGCGATCGCCGACATCACCAGCAGCGCCAGCGACGAGGTGGACACGTTCTGGCGGTACAGCCGGCTCACGCCCTTGGCGTCGACGATCTTGCCGCCGATCTTCAAGCGGGTGAGGAACGTCGAGGCCATCCCCGCCCGGCCCTTGTCGAGGAACTCGACCATGTTCTGGTGGGTACCGACGGCGACGATGAGGGTGGCGCCCTTCTCGTCGGCGAGCAGCATGGCGATGTCCTCGCTGGTGGCCGCGGCGGGGAAGGTGACCGCGGCGACGCCGAGCTGGTTGACCCGTTGCAGGCCGGGGGCCCGGCCGTCGGGGTAGGCGTGCACGACGACCTCGGCGCCACAGCGCAGCACGTCGTCGGAGACCGAGTCCATGTCCCCGATGATCATGTCGGGGGTGTAGCCGGACTCGACCAGCGCGTCGGCGCCGCCGTCGACACCGATGAGCACCGGCTTGAACTCGCGGATGTAGGGGCGCAGCACGTCGAGGTCGGCCTCGTAGTCGTAGCCGCGCACCACGATCAGGCAGTGCCGCCCGGCGAGGCGGGTCTCCACCTCGGGCACCCCGACGCCGTCGAGCAGCAGCTCGCGCTCCTGCTTCATGTACTCCAGGGTGTTCGCGGCGAACGCCTCCAGCTGCACCGACAGGCCCTCGCGGGCGTCGGCCATCGCCTGCGCGACGGTCTCGGCGTCCTGCCGGCAGCCCTCGGCCACCGGATCGTCGCCGCGGAAGATCTTGTTGCCCTCGACCCGGACGACGTCGCCCTCGCGGAGCCGCTCGAACAGCTCCTCGCCGAACTCGTCGATCAGCGGGATGCCCGCCCGCACGAGCACCTCGGGGCCGAGGTTCGGGTACCGTCCGGAGATCGACGGCTTGGCGTTGAGCACGGCGGCCACGCCCGCAGCGACCAGGGAGTCGGCGGCGACGCGGTCGATGTCGACGTGGTCGATCACGGCGATGTCGCCGGGCCGCAGCCGCCCGACCAGGCGTTTGGTCCGCCGGTCGAGGCGCACGGTGCCGGAGACCTGACCCGGTTCGGCCTGCCGGGTACGGCGCAGCAATGAAAGACGCATCGTGAACCATCCTGGCACGTCCCGACGACTTCGCCCGCCCGCGACGCGCGTAACCTGCACATTTCACGCATATCCCGCGACTTGGCGGGTGCGCTCGACGTCCGGTTCATGATCGCGACGATCTTGCAGTTGTGGTGCCTCACATAACACCTCGAAGCAGGGCGAATCCCGGCACCACAACTGCAAGATCGACGCGCGGAACCCCCCGCGCGCCTGGCGCCCGCGGCGGTTAGCCGCGCTTTTCGCGGCTGGCCACGGCCAGCAGTTCTTCGGCGTGGGCTATGCCCAGGTCGGAGTCGGGCAGGCCGGCGAGCATCCGGGCCAGTTCCCGGGCCCGTTCGGTGTCTTCCACCAGCCGCACCCCGCTCGTGGTGACCGCGCCGCCGGTGTCCTTCGCCACTACGAGGTGCCTGTCCGCGAACGCGGCCACCTGCGGCAGGTGGGTGACCACGAAGACCTGGTGGTCGCGGGCCAGCCGCGCCAGCCGCCGGCCGATCTCCACCGCGGCCCGGCCGCCCACGCCGGCGTCGACCTCGTCGAACACCAGCGTCGGCGGGCCGCCGGCGCCGGCGAACACCACCTCGATCGCCAGCATGACCCGGGACAGTTCGCCGCCCGAGGCGCCCTTCTGCAGCGCCAGCGACGGCGCGCCGGGGTGCGCGAGCAGGCGCAGTTCCACCTCGTCGGCGCCGTCCGGGCCCACCCCGGCGGTGGTGCCGGCGACGTCGAGGGTCGGGCCGCCGCCCGGCGGTTTCGGCGCGATCGCCACCTCGACGCGTGCGTGCGGCATCGCCAGCCCGGTGAGCTCGGCGGTGACGGCGGCGCTGAAGCGCTCGGCGGCGTCGCGGCGCGAGGCGCTCAGCCGCGCGGCCAGTTCGGCGGTCTCCTGCGCCAGCCGGCGGCGCTCCCTGTCGAGCTCCTCGAGCAACTCGTCGGAGGTGTCCAGCTCGCCGAGGCGGGTGCGGGCGTGCTCGGCCCACGCCAGCACGCCGTCGACGTCTTCCGCGTACTTGCGGGTGAGGGAGCGCAGCGCCGCCCGCCGCTCGTAGACCTCCTGCAGGCGGGCCGGGTCGGCGTCGAGCGCGTCGAGGTAGCGGCTCAGGTCGACCGCGACGTCGCCGACCAGCGTCGCCGCGTCGGCGAGCCGGCCGGCCAGCTCGCCCAGCGCCGCGTCGACATCCGACTGGCCCTCCAGGGTGCGCTGCGCGGTGCTCACCATCCCGTTGACGTCGGGGGTGTCGTCTTCGCCGCCGCCGATGATCTGGTAGGCCAGCTGGGCGGCCGTGCGCAGGCCCTCGACGTGCTCCAGCCGCTGCGCCTCGGTCTTGAGCGCGTCGTCCTCCCCCGGCTGGGGGTCGACCCGGGTGATCTCGTCGAGCCCGAGCCGCAGCAGGTCGGCCTCCTGATGCCGCTCGCGCGCGGTGCGCCGGCGGGTGGACAGGTCTTCGTCGACGGCTCGCCACTGCGCGAACCGCTCGCCGTACTCGCCGAGCAGCTTCTCGTGGCCGGGGCCGGCGAACCGGTCGAGCGCGGAGCGCTGCTCGGCCGAGCGGAGCAGCCGCAGCTGGTCGGACTGGCCGTGTACGGCGACGACGGACGCGCCCACCTCGGCGAGCACCCCGGCCGGGACGGCCCGCCCGCCCACGTGCGCCCGCGACCGGCCCTCGGCGGTCACGGTGCGGCTGAGCAGCACGGTGCCGTCGTCGTCGACCTCGCCGCCGGCCTCCTCGACGCGGGCCTGGACCACCGGCGCCGCCGGCCCGGCCAGCCGCAGCCGGCCCTCCACGACCGCCCGTCCGGTGTCGGCCCGGACCCGACCGCCGTCGGCCCGGCCGCCGAAGAGCAGGCCGAGGCTGGTGACCACCATCGTCTTACCGGCGCCGGTCTCGCCCGTGATCACGGTGAGGCCGGCCCCGAGGGGAAGGGTGGCGTCGGAGATGACGCCGAGACCGGTGATGCGGAGCTCGTCCAGCACGAAATCAGACGATAGCGGCGGGGTGTGACAGGAACCAGCCGGGAACGGTTTCGCCGGCTGCCGACCTGCGATCTTGGAGGCCGGTCGCCCCCTGCGGGGCCACCCGCCTCCAAGATCTGGATTCCGGACGCGCGCGGTCGGCTACAGCCGGTCCGCCAGCCACCGGAGCTGGCGGCGCGCGTGCACCGCCTCGCCGCCTTCGTGGTGGTTGAACGGGTACACCTCCACGGTGCGGTCACGACCTCCGTAGTGGTTGTACGCGGCGAACACCGTGCTCGGCGGGCACACGGTATCGCGCAGCCCCGTCGCGAACAGGGCCGGCGCGGTGGCCCGGCGCGCGAAGTTCACACCGTCCACATAGGACAGCGTGCGGTACACGGCGTCGCCCGCCTCCCGGTGCACCGACAGGTAGGTGACGATCTCGCTGTACGGTGCGGCGTCCGTGATCTCGATCGCCCGCCCGACGTGGCAGAGAAAGGGCACCGAGATCAGCGCCGCGAACAGGTCGGGCACCAGCCCGGCCACGGCGAGCGCAAGCCCGCCACCCTGGCTGTTGCCGGCCACGACGACGCGGTCGGCCGCGACTCCCGGCAGCGCGCGCACCGCCGCGACGGCGCGCACCGCGTCGACGACGAGCCGCCGGTAGTAGTAGTCGTGCGGGTCACGGATGCCGCGGGTCACCGGCCCGGGACCGCCGGGTGCGCCGCCGTGCGGGTCGGGGGTGTCGCCGCCGGAGCCGTACTGGTCGCCCTGGCCGCGGCTGTCCATCAGCAGGTGCGCGTAGCCGGCCGCGGCGAAGGTGAGCCGCTCGTGCGGCAGGCCGCGGCCCCGCCCGTAGCCGAGGTACTCGACGATCGCCGGCAGGTCCGCGGTGACCGACGCCGGACGCGTGTACCACGCCCGGATCGGCGCACCGCCGAAGCCGGCGAACGTGACGTCGAAGGTGTCGACGAGGCGCAGCTCCGTCGGCTCGGGCCGGACGTCCACAAGGGACGGTTCACCGGCAAGGCTCCCGGCCCAGAACGCGTCGAAGTCGGTCGGCTCGGGCACTGCCGGCCGGTAGGTCCGAAGCCGGTCCAGGGGAAGGTCGAACAGCGCCATACGTCAGCGCCCGGGCGGTGGCGCCGTGCTTTCCCGCACGACGAGCTCGGTCACGAAGTCGATGCGGGTCGTCGGCGGCTCCGCGCCGCGGGCCAGGTCGAGCAGCATCCGGGTGGCGGTGCCGGCCATGTCGCGCAGGGGCTGGTTGACGGTGGTCAGCGCCGGCCCGATCCACTCGGCGACCGGCAGGTTGTCGTAACCGATAACCGACAGGTCGCCGGGGATGTCGAGGCCGAGCCGGCGGGCGGCCCGGTACACGCCGATCGCCTGCATGTCGGAGCCGGCGAAGATGGCGGTCGGCCGGTCGTCGAGCGCCAGCAGGCTCGTCGCGTGCTCGTCACCGCCGCCGACGTGGAAGTTGCCGTAGCGCGCCAGCGACGCGTCGACGGGCAACCCGGCCTCCTCGTGCGCCGAGCGGAACCCGGCGACGCGGGCCCGGCTGCACAGCACGTCGGCCGGCCCGGAGATGATGGCGATCCGCCGGTGCCCGAGGCCGATCAGGTGCCGGGTGGCCAGCAGGCCGCCGCTCCAGTTGTTGGCGCCGATGGTGGGCACCGACGCCGACGTCGCGCTGTCGGAGTCGACCACCACGAACGGGATCCGCTGGCGCGCGAGCCGCTCCCGCTGCTCGTCGGTGACGGTGCAGAGCACGAAGAGCATCCCGAGCGGCCGGCGGGCGACGGCGCCGTCGAACCAGTGCCGCGACGGGCGGTGCCGACCGTCCAGATGCGACAGTGCGACGCCGACGTTTGCGGGGGCGGCAACGGCGTCGACACCGCGGATGATCTCCATCGTCCACGCCGACCCGTACTCGTGGAAGACGAGATCGAGATGGCCGGCGGTCGCGGGTCCCCGCGTCCGCCGCCGGTACTGGTGGCGGCGCAGGCTCGCCTCCACCCGGGCCCGGGTGTGCGGCGCCACGTCGGCGCGGCCGTTGAGGACCTTGGAGACGGTCGTGACGGACACCCCGACCTCGCCCGCGATGACGGCGATCGTGGTCGGCGCCGCCGTGGGCGCCGTGGACGCCGTCGTGGGCGCCGTGGGCGCCGTGGGCGCCGTCGTGGGCGCCGTCGTGCGGGGATCCGTCATCGAAACCTCGGGTGGGGTGGGCGGAAGTTTCGGGCCTGAAGGTAGCACCCCTTCCGATCGATGCGGCGGAATTTACCCGCAGTAACGACTCCGAACCCATCGATCGACATCCCTTGACAGGCGATCCCCGCGGGAATAGCTTGCGACACACACGTGAGCAAGTTTCCGAAACTTTCGACGCTTTCCGAGCCGCAAGAGGGAGACCGCATGGGCGTCCAGGGGCCTGTCGACGACGGCCCGGCGTCGGCCGGGTGGCGCGACCCGCGGCTGTCCCCCGCCCAGCGGGCCGCGGCGCTGGTCCCCCTGCTGACCCTCGAGGAGAAGGTCGCCCAACTCGTCGGCGTGTGGGCCGGCGCCGACGCCTCGGGCGACGGCGTCGCCCCGCGCCAGGCCGAGATGACCGCCGACGCTCCACAGTGGACCGACGTGATCCGCCACGGGCTCGGTCAGCTGACCCGGCCGTTCGGCACCGCACCGGTCGACCCGGCCCTCGGCGCGAAGGCGCTGGCCGCCGCCCAGGCGCAGATCGTCGCCGCGAGCCGGCTCGGCATCCCGGCCCAGGTGCACGAGGAGTGCCTGACCGGCTTCGCCACCTGGCGGGCGACCGTCTACCCCACGCCGTTGTGCTGGGGCGCCTCGTTCGATCCGGCGCTGGTGCGCGAGATGGCCGGCAACATCGGCCGCTCGATGCGCGCGGCCGGCGTGCACCAGGGCCTCGCGCCGGTGCTCGACGTGACCCGCGACTACCGCTGGGGCCGCACCGAGGAGACCATCGGCGAGGACCCGTACCTGGTCGGCACGGTCGGTTCCGGGTACGTGCGCGGCCTCGAGGACGCCGGCGTCGTCGCGACGCTCAAGCACTTCGCCGGCTACTCCGCCTCCCGCGGTGGCCGCAACCTCGCCCCGGTCTCGATGGGAGTGCGCGAACTGCGGGATGTCATCCTGCCGCCGTTCGAGATGGCGCTGCGCCTGGGTGGTGCCCGGTCGGTGATGAACTCCTACGCCGAGATCGACGGCGTACCCGTCGCGGCCGACCCGCGTCTGCTCACCGACCTGCTCCGCGACGAGTGGGGCTTCACCGGCACCGTCGTCAGCGACTACTTTTCGGTGCGGTTCCTGGAGACGCTGCACGGCGTCGCCGGCGACGCCGCGTCAGCCGCCGCGCAGGCGCTGCGGGCCGGCATCGACGTCGAACTGCCCACAGTGGACACCTTCGGCGCCCCGCTTGTCGACGCGGTGCGCGCCGGCCGGGTCGACGAGGCACTCGTCGACAGGGCGCTGCACCGGGTGCTCACCCAGAAGGCCGAACTGGGCCTGCTCGACGAGGGCTGGGAACCGCGTCCGCCCACCGATGCCCTGTGCCTCGACGACGCGGCCGGGCAGGACGTCGCGCTGCGACTGGCCCGGCAGGCCGTCGTCGTGCTGCGCAACGACCGCGGCGCGCTGCCGCTTGCGGCCGACCGGCGCGTCGCCGTGGTCGGCCCGCTCGCCGACGACGCGCTCGGGCTGTTCGGCTGCTACGCCTTCCCCACCCACGTCGGCGTCCGGCACCCCGACCACGGCATCGGCGTCGACGTCCCGACGCTGCGCGAGGCTCTCGCCGGTCGCATCATGCGCCTCACCCACGAGCCGGGCTGCGCGGTCGACGGCGACGACAGGTCCGGCATCGCGGCCGCGGCCGTGGCGGCCGCCGCCAGCGACGTGTGCCTGCTCGTCGTCGGGGACCGGGCCGGCATGTTCGGACGCGGCACGTCCGGCGAGGGCTGCGACGCCGCCGATCTACGGCTGCCCGGCGTGCAGGCCGATCTGGTCCGGGTCGTGCTCGCCACCGGCACCCCGGTGGTGCTGGTGGTGGTCTCCGGCCGCCCGTACGCGCTCGGCGCCGAGTTCGACGCGGCCGCCGCGATCGTGCAGGCGTTCTTCCCCGGCCAGCGGGGCGGGCAGGCGCTCGCGGAGATCCTGGTCGGCGACGTCGAGCCGAGCGGCCGGCTGCCGGTCGGCGTGCCGCGCGACGCCGGCGGCCTGCCGGCGACGTACCTCGTACCCCCGCTGGGCCGCCGCTCCGACGTGTCCTCTGTGGACCCGACACCGGCGTTCCCGTTCGGCCACGGCCTCGCCTATACCAGCTTCGAGTGGACGGACGCCGGCGTGTCCACAGTGGACTGGCCGACCGACGGCGAGGTGACCGCGCACGTCACGGTCCGCAACACCGGCGAGCGGCCCGGCACCGAGGTCGTCCAGCTGTACCTGCACGACCCGGTCGCACAGACCACCAGGCCGGTGGTCCGCCTGATCGGCTACGCCCGCGTCCCGCTGGAACCCGCGGCGAGCGCGCACGTCGAGTTCACGGTGCCGGCCGACGCCACCGCGTTCACCGGCACGCACGGCCGGCGCATCGTCGAGCCCGGGGAGGTCGAGCTGCGCTTCGGCCGCTCCAGCGCGGAGTTCCCGGCCACTGTCGGGCTGCGGCTCGTCGGCGACGAGCGCGAGGTCGGCCACGACCGCCGCCTCGAAGTCCCGGTGCGGATCGAAGGCATGCCGGCTTGAGTACCACATTGGACAGACCCAGGGCCTCCGCCGACGGGACGGCGGCGCCGGCCCGCGCGCGAAGGGCCCGCGGCCCGACGTGGCGGCGCGCCATCCGCCGCGACTGGCAGCTCTATTCGCTGGCCGTCGTGCCGCTGCTGTTCTTCGTCGTCTTCCGGTACGTGCCGATGCTCGGAAACGTCATCGCGTTCCGCCGGTTCCGGCCCGGCGGCAGCATCTTCGGCGAGTACTGGGTCGGCCTGCGCTACGTGAAGATGTTCCTGGCCGACCCGACCTTCTGGCACGTGTTCACCAACACCCTCGTCATCGGCACGCTGACGCTGGTGTTCACCTTCCCGCTGCCGATCGCGCTGGCCCTGCTGCTCAACGAGGTGCGCACCCGGGCCGTGAAGCGCTTCGTCCAGTCGGTGTCGTACCTGCCGCACTTCCTGTCGATCGTCATCGTGGCCGCGATGGTGATGCAGCTGCTGTCCGTCGACGGCTCCGTCAACCAACTCGTGCGCGCGGCCGGCGGCGAGGCGATCCCGTTCCTGCAACGACCCGAGTGGTTCCGTTCCATCTACGTCTCCTCGGAGGTGTGGCAGACGGTCGGCTGGGGGACGATCCTCTATCTCGCCGCGCTCACCACCATCGACGAGAACCTCTACGAGGCGGCCCGCATCGACGGCGCCAACCGGTGGCGGCAGACCTGGCACGTCACGCTTCCCGGCATCCGCCCGACGATGGTGACGCTGCTGATCCTGAACATCGGCACGTTCATGACCGTCGGCTTCGAGAAGATCCTGTTGCTGTACAACCCGTTGACGTACCCGACCGCCGACGTCATCTCGACGTACCTGTTCCGCATGGGCTTCGAGTCGAGCAGCTTCAGCTACGCCGCGGCGATCGGCCTCTTCGAGGCCCTGATCGGGGTCACGCTCATCCTGACGGCCAACGCCATCTCCCGTCGCACGGTGGGGACGAGCCTGTGGTGACGGTCGAGCGCGACAGCACGACGCGAGCCGACCGGCTGTTGCGCGCGGCCCGCCCGCGCGGCATCACGCCGACCCGCGGCTACCGCGTCTTCCAGGGCGTCAACGCCGTCATCCTCACCGCCGTCGTGGTGGTGACGCTGTACCCGTTCGTCAACATCGTGGCCCGCTCGTTCAGCGACCAGACCGAGATCATCGCCGGTCGCGTCAACCTGTGGCCGCGCGGATTCAACCTGACGGCGTACCGGCTCGTCATGTCCGACCCGATGTTCTGGACCAACTACCGCAACACCGTCGTGTACACGGTCGTCGCCACGGCCATCGCGATGGTGCTGACCGTCTGCTACGCGTACGTGCTGTCCAAGCCGCATGTGCGCGGCCGTCCGGTGCTGGTGGGCATGGCGGTGGTGACGATGGTCTTCCCGCCCGGCCTGATCCCGCAGTACGTGCTCGTCACCAGCCTCGGCCTGAAGAACACCATCTGGGCGATCGTGCTGCCGGGCGCCATCAATGTGTTCAACCTGCTGGTGATGAAGTCGTTCTTCGAGAGCCTGCCGGTGGAACTCGAGGAGGCCGCGGCCGTCGACGGCCTCAACACGTACGGCGTCCTGCTGCGCATCGTGCTGCCGCTGTCGAAGGCGATGGTCGCGACGATGGTGCTGTTCTACGCCGTCTCGTTCTGGAACTCGTGGTTCACGGCGTTCCTCTACATCGACCGGCTCGACCTGTTCCCGGTCACCGTGTACCTGCGCAACCTCATCGCCGGTGCCACCGGCGCCGGCAACATGGGCGGCACCAGCGACGCCGTCCAGTCCGCCGCCACCCTGCAGGCCGTGACGATCGTGCTCACCGTCCTGCCGATCCTGTTCGTCTACCCGTTCATCCAGCGGTACTTCGTGTCGGGCGTGATGCTCGGCGCCGTCAAGGGATAGCGAACCGCCCCTCCGCGATCCCCGTACCCCACCCCCGAAAGGAAGGCCCATGCTCCGCACACCCCCACGCCGCGCGGTGCTGCTCGCCGCCGGGGCGCTCATCGTCGCGCTGGCCGCGTGTGACAGTGGCGATCCAGACGACGACGCCGGCAAGGACCTGGCCGGCAACCGCGCCGGCGCGATGGCCCAGTACAAGGTCGGCGACCAGTTCACGGCGACGGAGCCGCTGTCGTTCTCGATCCTGTACAACAACCACCCGAACTACCCGCTGAACGAGAACTGGCTCATGTGGACAGAGCTCACCAAGCGCACCAACGTGAAGCTCGAACCGGTCGCGGTGCCGCTGTCCGACTACGAGCAGAAGCGCAGCCTGCTCATCGGGGCCGGCGATGCGCCGTTCATCATCCCCAAGACCTACCACCCGCAGGAGAACACCTTCGTCTCCTCCGGCGCGATCCTTCCGGTCAGCGACTACATCGACCTGATGCCGAACCTCAAGGACAAGATCGCCAAGTGGAGCATGAAGCCGGAGATGGACTCGTTGCGCCAGGCCGACGGCAAGTACTACCTGCTGCCGGGGCTGCACGAGAAGGCCTGGCAGGACTACTCGATCGCGATGCGCACCGACGTCCTGCAGCAGTTGGGTTTGCAGGTACCGAAGACCTGGGACGACCTGTACACCGTGCTCAAGGCGATGAAGGCGGCGCACCCGGACACGTACCCGTTCTCCGACCGGTTCAGCAAGCCGACGCCGGGCGGCAACCTGCTCAACATCGTCACCAAGTCGTACGGGACCTACGGCGGCTGGGACTACCAGCACGCCACCTGGAACGAGAGCGCGAAGAAGTACGAGTACACGGGCGCCACGCCGCAGTACAAGCAGGCCGTCGAGTATCTGCACAAGCTCGTCAGCGAGGGCCTGCTCGACCCGGAGAGCTTCACCCAGACCGATGACGCCGCACGCCAGAAGCTCGCCACCGGGAAGTCGTTCGTCATCAGCAGCAACGCGCAGAACATCGTCAACGACTACCGGCCGGACCTCGCGAAGACGATCCCGAACGCGACGATCGCCAAGATTCCGCTGCCGATCGGCCCGGCCGGTGAGATCAACCCGGCCACCCGCACCGAGAACGGCGTCATGATTTCGCGCAAGGCCCGCGACAGCAAAAACTTCGTCGCCATGATGCAGTTCATCGACTGGCTGTTCTACTCCGACGCCGGGCAGGAGTTCGCCAAGTGGGGCGTCGAGGGCGTCACCTACACGAAGGACGCCTCCGGCAAGCGCACCCTCACCCCCGACGTCAACGTGATCGGGCTGAACCCCAAGGGCACCAAGCACCTGCAGAAGGACTTCGGCTTCTACAACGGCGTGTTCGCCTACGGCGGCAACCTCGAACTGGTGCAGTCCTTCTTCTCGCCGGAGGAGATGGAGTTCCAGAAGGTGCTCAACGCCCGCAAGACGTTCGTGCTCCCGCCGCCGTACCCGTTCACCGACGAGGAGCGCGAACAGGCGACGCTGTGGGAGACCCCGCTGAAGGACCACGTGACCCAGAACACGCTGCGGTTCATCCTCGGCCAGCGGCCACTGTCCGAATGGGACGCCTACGTGAGCGAGCTGAAGGCCAAGAACAGCAACCAGTACATGGATCTCGTCAACAAGGCGTACGAGCGGTTCAAGAAGAACAACGGCTGATGTCCCGCAGGACTGCTGAGATCGTGGATTCCCGTGGCAGCCACCGGAATCCACGATCCAGCTTCGGCACCGGACCGCTGTCCCGCGCGACGGCGCTCGTCTACACGCTGCTCGTCGTCGACGTGCTGATCCTCCTCGCCGCGCTGCCCGGCCTGGTTCCGTTGGCACTGCTGGGCCGCGACACCAGCAACCTGCCGCTCGTGGCGCTGTGCCTCGTTCCGCTCGGCCCGGCGCTGTCGGGCGCCGTGTACGCGGTGCGGCACCGCAGTTCCGACGTCACCGACCTCACCCCGGCAGCCGCGTTCGCGCGCGGCTACCGGGCCAACGTCCGCGGCGTCCTCGCGATCTGGGTGCCTCTGCTCGCCTGGCTGGGAGTCGCGGCCGTGAGCCTCGCGAACTTCGGCGCCTCCGGCCTGCCCGGCTGGTGGGCCGTGCTGCTGGCCGTCGTCGCGCTCGCGGCGACCCTGGGTGGCATGAACGCGCTTGTGATCACCTCGCTGTTCGCGTTCCGCAGCCGCGACGTCGCACGGCTCGCCGCCTACTTCCTGTTCCGCGCTCCGGGCGTGGCGCTCGGCAACGCCTGCCTGCTGATCGTCACCGGCGGCCTCGCCGTGCTGTTCTCGGAGGTGGTGCTCGGGCTGCTGGCGTCGGTGTTCGTGCTGTCGCTGGTGCGGACGAGCGAACCGATGCTGGCAGTGCTGCGCGCGGAGTTCACCGCATGACGAAGGTCCTGTTCGGCGGCGACCAGGTGGAGTGCGAATCGGGTGCCGCCGGGGGCACGTCGGTTGCGGAACGACCATTCCGGTTGCGGGGCGGTCATGCTCGGTTGACCGGCACATCCCCCGCCGGTGCAGCAACCCCCGGAAGGAACCGCCGGTGCAATCGAACAGTCACAAGGACGTCAAGAGGCGGCGACCGGTCCACGCGGCGGTGGCCGCCGCGCTCGCGGTCGCGGTCGCCGCTACCCCGCCGGCGGCGCCGGCTGCGGCCCCGGACGCAGGCGGCGGTGCGCCCGCCACAGCCCTGGGCTCGGGCGGATGGGCCGGCAACGCCTGGCTCGGCGGCGCCTCCTCTGCGACGTCGCTGACCCTCGGCAACGTCCGCACGGTCATCGGCGCCAACACCGGCGCGGCCGCGACGCTGACCGGTGCCGGGGTCGGCGTCGCGCTCATCGACACCGGCGTCGCGCCGGTACCCGGGTTGCCCGCCGGGCAGGTCGTCAACGGCCCTGACCTGTCCTTCGAGTCCCAGTCCGCGAGCCTGCGCTATCTCGACACCTACGGCCACGGCACCCACATGGCCGGCATCATCGTCGGCAACGACACCGCCACCGGCACCAAGGGCATCGCGCCCAGGGCCAAGCTCACCTCGATCAAGGTCGGCACCGCGAACGGGGCCGTCGACGTCTCCCAGATGATCGCCGCCGTCGACTGGGTGGTGGCGCACCGCAACGACGACCCGGCCAACCCGATCCGGGTGATCAACCTGTCCTACGGCACCGGCGGCATGCCCGACTACTGGACCGACCCGGTGCAGTTCGCCGTGGAGCAGGCGTGGAAGGCCGGCATCGTCGTGGTGGCCGCGGTCGGCAACAGCGGCGGCCAGATGAGCGATCCGGCCACCGACCAGTTCGTCCTCAACGCCGGCTCGGCCGCGACCATGGGCACCCTGTCGACGGCCGACGACACCATCTCCACGTTCACCAGCCTGACCTACTCCGGCGGAGCCAACCGGCGCACCGACGTGCTGGCCCCCGGCGAGGCGATCGTGTCGCTGCGCGATCCCGGCTCCAGCATCGACACCAGCTACCCCGGCGCGCGGGTGGGCACGACCCTGTTCCGCGGCAGCGGCACCTCGCAGGCGACCGCGATCACCTCCGCGGCGGTGGCCCTGCTGCTGCAGGCGCGGCCCGCGCTGACCCCGGACCAGGTCAAGAACCTGCTGATGAACAACGGAACCATCCTCACCGCGGGCAACGCCGCCGGCGCGGGCTACCGCGAGCTCAACGTCAACCTCGCGCTGGCCGCCGCCACCCCGACCGCCACCCAGAACTACGGCTGGTCCAGCGGCACCGGCGCGCTCGAGGCCGCCCGCGGCGGCACCCACGTCACCGACAACGGCACGCTGCTGTCCGGTGAACGGTCGATCTTCGGACCGTTCGACAGCGCCGCCTGGGCGGCGAAATCGGCGTCGAAGACGTCGTGGAACGGCGGTGTCTGGCTGGGGTACCGGTTCGCCGGTGACGGCTGGACCGGCACCTCCTGGGCGTCCAAGACCTGGGCCGCGGCGACCTGGTCCGGCAGGCCCTGGGGCGGCTCGACCTCCTGGACCGACCCGGGCTGGTCCGGCCGCTACTGGTCCGGCGGCGCCTGGGTGGGCGGCAGTTGGGTCGGCCGCTACTGGTCCAGCGACGACTGGGCCGCCGCGTACTGGGGCTGACGCGCGTCGCGGATCGCCAGGGCGGCCTGGACGAGGGCGGCGTGGGTGAGCGCCTGCGGGAAGTTGCCGAGGTGGTGACGGGTGGCCGGGTCCATCTCCTCGGCGTAGAGGCCCACCGGGCTGGCGAGCTCCACGAGAGCGTCGAACAGCTCGGTGGCCTCGCGCAGGCGACCGCTCGCGGCAAGGGCCTGCGCGAGCCAGAAGGAGCACGGAAGGAACGCGCCCTCGGTGCCGGGCAGTCCGTCCCGGCCGGGTGGATAGCGGTACAGCAGCGGCCCACCGGCGTGCAGGTCGTGCCGGATCGCGTCGATCGTGGTGCGGATGCGGGGCGAGTCGGCCGGCAGCATGCCCAGCAGCGGCAGCACGAGCAGCGCCGCGTCGAGCTCAGCGGAGCCGTAGCTGCGGGTGAAGGTCCCGCGGGCGGCGTCGAATCCGCGGTCGGTGATGTCGGCGGCGAGCGCGTCGCGCTCGCGCCGCCAGCGCTCGCGCCGCCGGGCGTGCGCATTGCCGAAGCGACGGCGACGGGGGCCGCGGTGCTCGGCGATGCGGATCGCGCGATCGAGTGCCAGCCAGGCCATGAGCTTCGAGTGGACGTGGTGTGCCCCGGGCCCGCGGACCTCCCAGATTCCCGCGTCCGGCTCCCGCCAGCGGGCCGCGACGGTGTCGGCAAACCCCGCCATCGCCCGCCACGTCTCCGCGTACAGGCCGTGACCGGCGTCGGTGAGCAGCCAGGCGGCATCGAGCACCCAGCCGTAGCCGTCGAGCTGATGCTGGTCGGCGGCGGCGTTGCCGAACCGCACCGGCCGGCTGCCCGCGTACCCCGGCCAGCCGGTGACCTCCCGTTCCGCGACGGGGCGGCGGCCGTGAACGGTCAGCAGGACGGGAAGGCGGGGGCGGTACAGCCGGGTGGCGTGCAGCAGCCAGGCCATGAACCGGCGGGCCTCCTGGTCCTTGCCCACGCCCAGGAACGCGCCGACGCCGATGCTGGCGTCGCGTGGCCACGCGTACCGGTAGTCCCAGTTGCGGATCCCGCCGACGTGCTCGGGCAGCGACGTCGTCGGCGCGGCGACCGGCGCACCGGTGGGCGAGTAGGTCAGCAGCCGCAGCGTGAGCAGGCTGCGCAGCACCATGTCCCGGTGCGGAAGGTCCTCGTCGATCCCGCGGCACCAGGCCTGCCAGGCCCGTTCGTCGGCCTCCAGCGCCGCCCAGGCCGTCGCGGCGGTGACGTGCACGAGCGGTTCACGGTCGGCGACCGAGACGGCGACGGTCAGCGGCCGTCCCGGTTCGACGCGCACGGTCACGGGTCGCCCCGCCTCCACCCGGACGTGCGGTTCGGCCTGCACGGCGACGGCGGTGCCCGGCCAGGACGCGACGAGAACCCCGCCCCGGTGCTCGATGCGGGGGCGGCTGCGCCCCACACCCGGGCGAGGGTCGAAGAGCAGGGTCGCCTCGACGGGTCCGGCGTCCGCGCTGAGCCGGCGCACGAGCAGGGTCGTCGGCAGGAGACGGCCGGCGACCTCGCCCACCATCGCCTCGGTCAGGGTGAGGGACCCGCCGCGGGTCTCCCAGATGGTCTCCAGGGTCGCCGAGTCGGGGCGGTAACGGCGCGCGCGGACGCTGAAAGAGCCGGCAGGGCCGGCGGGTCCGAGGCGGAAGCTGCCGGCCCCGCTCCCCCCGACGAGGCGGCCGAAGACCGGCTCGCCGTCGAAGCGCGGGACGCACAGCCAGTCGATGGAGCCGTCCGGGGCGACCAGCGCGGCGGTGCGCGTGTCGCCCAGCATCGCGTAGTCCTCGATCGGCGGCGCCACGTCAGGACGCCTCGAGCAGCAGACCGAGGGCCGTGCCGTAGACGACGTGCGCGATCACGGTCACCAGCGGGGTCCGGGCGCCGTAGTTGAGGCCGAGCAGACCGGGCGGCTCCAACGCGGCCGTGGAGGCGGGACCCGCCCGGTTCGAGGCGATGCGGGGATGTACCCCGGACAGCAGCGGGACCAGGACCGTCAACGCGATGGCGGCGTGCAGCAGGCCGAGCAGGCCGCCGAGCCACCAGGCGGCCCGGCCGAGCAGCGCGAACGTGGCGGCGTAGCCGAACGCGAAGACCTCACCGACGCCCAGGTGCACGAAGAAACCCGCGAACCGGGCCCGGTCCGGGTCCTCGGTGACCAGCGTTCCCAGCAGCAGCGGCAGGTCGAGGCGGGTAACGCCGGCCAACTGGGCCGCGATCAGGACCGCGGTCAGCGCGGCCGTCGCGAGCAGCCCGAACAGCGCCCATCCCGCCCAGTCCACGTCACACCCGCGCGGCCGGCACGCCGTTGCCGACCCCGCGAACCTTGGCCGCCAGCGCCGCGAGCACCTCCCGGTGGGACGCGTGGAACGCGGCGACGCCCGCGTCCTCGAGGTGCAGCCCGACGTCGTCCATGTCGATGCCGATCGCGGCCAGGCGGCGCATCGTCGCGGCTGCCTCATCGACGCCGGTGTCGATGGTGCGGGCCAGCGTGCCGTGGTCGCTGAACGCGGCAATGGTGATCTCGGGCAGCGTGTTGACGGTGTCCGGCCCGATCAACTCGTCGACGTAGCGGGTGTCGGGGTAGGCCGGGTTCTTGGTCGAGGTGGAGGCCCACAGCGGCCGCTGCGGGCGCGCCCCGAGGTCGGCCAGGCGTTGCCACCGCTCGCCGGAGAACTGCTCGCGGAACAGCTGATAGGCCAGTTTGGCCTGGGCGATCGCGGCCCGGCCCCGCAGGTCCAGTGCCTCGGCGGTGCCGATCGCGTCCAGCCGCCGGTCCACCTCGGTGTCGACCCGGCTCACGAAGAACGACGCGACGCTGTGCGCTGTCGACGGGTCGCCGCCGCGCTCGACGAGCGCCTCCAGCCCGGACAGGTACGCCTCGATGATCTGCCGGTACCGCGTCAGGGAGAAGATCAGGGTGATGTTGATGCTGCGGCCTTCGGCGATCATCGCCCGTACCGCCGGCACACCCTCCGCGGTCGCCGGAATCTTCACGAACAGGTTCGGTGCGGCGATCCGCTCATGCAGCTTCCTGGCGGCGGCCGTCGTGGCCTCGGTGTCGCGGGCCACCTCGGCGGCCACCTCCAGCGACGCGAAACCATCGGTGCCACCGCTGGCGTCGAACACGGGACGCAGCACGGCGAGCGCCGCGGTGACGTCGTCGACGACGAGTTGCCAGTAGGCGTCCTCGATCGGCATCCCGGCCGCGGTCAGGGCCGAGAACTGCTCGTCGTAGTCGGCCGAGCCGAGGATCGCATTCGTGAAGATCGTCGGATTGGCCGTCACCCCGCGGATCCCATCGGCGACCATCCGCGCCAGGGTGCCGTCGCGCAGGTAGCCCCGGGTGAGGTTGTCCAGCCACGGACTCTGGCCGTACTCGCGGTAGAGACGTTCCAACATGTCCACGACGGTTCCCCAGATTCTAACGAAGATTATCTTATGTGTTACAAATGCTACCGCCGCCGCCTTCTAGCGTCAAGTTTTGTGTATTTTAGAATCGGATGCCGCGATCGATGGTGTGTAGCGTCCAGTCGTGGACTCGCGGACCGGCTGGTGGGCCGTCGGCATCACGTTCGTCGCGCTGGGTGTGGCCTTCGGGTTCTCGTACAACTTCGGCAGCGTGGTCGCCCCGATGCGGGAGTCGATCGGAATCAGCGCGAGTCAGGCCGGCTGGATCTTCTCGGTCTTTCCGTTCACGTTCCTCGTCCTCAGCGGCGTGACGGGCAGGCTCGCTGACCGGTGGGGTCCGAGGCACATGCTCGCCGCCGGTGGCCTGGTCTTCGCGGGCGGGCTCGCGCTCACCGCCGCTGCCGGTGATGCCGCGACGGCCGTTGCCGGCTACCTGGCGGTGGGCGTCGGCGTCAGCTGCGTCTACGTGCCGACCGTCGCGAACGTCGGCGCGTTGTTCGTGCGGCACCGGGTGCAGGCGATCGGAATCGCGGTAACGGGAATCGGCGCCGGCACCATCCTCGGGCCGATCGTCACGGCCGCACTCGTGGACGCGATCGGGTGGCGTCGCACCGAGACATGGCTCGGCGTCGCGGGCGCGGTCGTCCTGCTGGCATGTGCGGCGGTGATGCCGGTGGCGCCGCGCGGGAGGCGTCTGACCGCCACCTGGACGCTGCGTGGCCTCGTCCGCGAACCGATGTTCCGGCTGCTGTACGGCTCCGGGTTTGCGACAGGGCTCGTGCTGTACGTGCCGTTCGTGTTCGTCGCTCCGATGGCCGAGCAGGCCGGCGCCACCCCCGTCCAGGCCGCGGCACTCATCAGCGTCATCGGGTTCGCGAGCACCGCGGCCCGGGTCCTCTTCGGTCTCGTGGCCGGCCGGGTGGGGGTCGTGGCCGCGTACAAGGCGACGATCATCACGATCTCGGCGGCCTTCCTGATCTGGGTGCCGTCCCGGTCGTACTGGGTGCTGCTGGTTTTCGCGCTCGTCTTCGGCACCGGCTACGGCGGCAACATCGCACTGATGCCCGCGATGCTCGGCCACTACTACGGCGCGGAGAGTCTCGGCACGGTCACCGGCATCGTGTTCACCAGCGCGAGCGTCGGCTCGCTGCTCGGTCCACCGCTGGCCGGGTTGCTGCTCGGGGTGTCCGGCGGATACCTGCTTCCGGCCGTCGTCACCGCAGCCGTCGCCGCGCTCGGCGCTGTCGGCCAGGTGTTCCTGCCGCCCACAACCCGCACCCTGCCGCGGTAGGCCGGCCGCGTCAGTAGATCCGGCGGCCGTGCGCGTCCGGCACCCCGGACTTGCGGTAGAAGTACGTGTTGACCTGGTCGCGCCACTCCTCGGCGCAGCGCACCTGCTCGTCCAGCCGCTCGCCGACCCGCGCGTGCAGGTCCGCCGCCAACAGCCCGCCCACCGGCACCGCGCGCCACGCCTGGCGCATCCGCGCCGCCTGCGCCGCGCCGGCGAAATGCGAGTCGTAGATGTGCTGGATCACCGTTTTCCCGCTGTGGAGCACGTGCCCGTACGGGACGTGGTGGAAGAACAGCAGCACCTCGTCCGGGCAGGTCGCCGGCGACTCGTACACGTCGCACCACGGCGGCGGGTACTGGCCGGTGTAGCCGGTTCCGGTGGCGCGGGTCCGGTCGACGCCGACGCCGTCCCGGTCGGCGAAATGATAGGTGCCCCAGGGGGTGTACTCGTAGCCGTCGACGTCGGGGCCGTAGTGATGGCCGGGCCGCACCATGAACCCGACGCCGAGCGGCGCGGTGTAGCGCTCGTAGGTGCGCCACGAGTCATCGAGGATCGCGTGCAGCGCCGCACGCAGACCGTCCTCTGTGGACACACCGAACGTCAGGTCGATCCACTCGTCGAGGATCGCCGCCGGGTCGAGCGCCGGGTCCCAGGCGAGCCGGCCGAACGCGTACAGGTTGGCCTGGGCCAGCGGGTGACCGGTCCAGAACGGGTCGTCGCCCACATTGGACACCGCGACCAGACCGTCGCCGCGAGCCGCGACCGCGGCGACGTCGCCGGCGGCGCCCAACCGGAAGCCCAGCATCTCGCTCCACTGTGGACCGAGGTAACACGCATGCTTCTGCTGCCCGGTGTACTCCTGCGTCACCTGCATTTCCACGGCCAACGACGTACGCGGCATCGCGGCGATCACGGGCGACACCGGCTCGCGCGCCTGGAAGTCCAGCGGACCGTACTTCACCTGCAGCACCACGTTGTCGCGGAACCGCCCGTCGAGCGGCGTGAAGTGGTCGTGCGCGGCCCGCGCCCGGTCGGTCGTCCGGTCCCGCCAGTCCTGGCGGTGGTTGTAGACGAACGCCCGCCAGTGCACCACTCCCCCGTGCGGGGCAAGCGCGTCGGCGAGCAGGTTCGCGCCGTCGGCGTGGTCGCGCCCGTACGCGAACGGGCCGGGCTGCCCCTCGGAGTCGGCCTTCACCACGAACCCGCCGAAGTCCGGGATCGTCTCGTACACCCGCCGCGCCGCCGACGCCCACCAGTCACGCACCGCCGGGTCGAGCGGGTCCGCTGTGGACAGTCCGCCGAGAGTGCGCGGCGCGGCGAACGACACCGACAGGTGCGTACGGATGCCGTACGGGCGGAACGCCGCCGCGATCGCGGCGACCTCGCCGAGGCGGTCGGTGAGCAGCCGCGCCTCGGTGGCGTGCACGTTGACGTTGTTGACGGCCACCGCGTTGATGCCGGTGGCCGCCAGCAGCCGCGCATACGCGGTGACCCGGGTCCGGTCGCGAAGGGCGCCGTCGGCCCAGAACAGGGAACCACCCGAGTAGCCGCGCTCGACCTGACCCATCACCGGGTGCACGTCGACGTTGTCCCAGTGGTCGAGCATCCGCCGGCGCATCACCGGCTCGTGGCGCTGCGGGCCGAAGTCGGCCCCGAAGCCCGACTCCCCCCGCCGTGCGAGTTCGAACAGCCCGTACAGCAGCCCCGCCGGGCCGCCGGCCACCACTCGGGTCACGCCGTCGCGCCGTGAGACGACGAAGGCCTGCGGCTCGTCCCCGTCCCCGATCGAGAAGACGACGTCGGGCGCCGCTTCCCCGGTCGGCTCGCGGCGGACCGTGCCCCCGAACGACACCGCGGCGTCCGCGATCTCCCGGACCACCGTCTCCACAAGCGGTCCGGTGCCGAGCACCACCGCATTGCGCGCCCCCAGGGCGCGCAACGCCGCGGACGGAAGCCACGCCGCGTGCCAACCGCCGAGAGTCACGTGCGCGAACCGCGCCAGCCGTCCACCGGGAGGCCGAACTTCGCCACCAGCCGGTCGGTGAACGGCTTGTCGTGCAGGCGGACCACGCGCACCGGCTGCTCGCCACGGCGCACGGTGACCACCGCGCCGGGCGCCAGCGTGAACGCGCGCCGGCCGTCGCACTGCAGTTGCGCGAACGTGGTGTAGGGCGCCACGGTGACCGTCACCGTCGACGTGGGCGCGGTCACCAGCGCCCGGCTGAACAGGGCGTGCGCGCTGTTCGGCACGAGCAGGATCGCCTGGACGTCGGGCCACACCACCGGGCCACCGGCCGAGAACGCGTACGCCGTGGAACCGGTGGGCGTGGCGACCAGCACGCCGTCGCAGCCGTAGCGCGACAGCGGCCGGCCGTCGACGTCGACCATCACCTCGAGCATCCGCTCGCGGACGCCCTTCTCGACGCTCACCTCGTTCAGCGCCCACGACCGGGCGACCGCCTCGCCGTCGCACTCGACCTCGACGTCGAGGGTGAGCCGTTCGTCCACTGTGTACCGTCGGGCGACGACGTCGCGGACGGTCACGTCCAGGTCGCCGAGTTCGGCCTCGGCGAGGAACCCGACCTTGCCGAGGTTGATGCCGATCAGCGGCACCTTGGCCGGCCGGGCCAGTTCGGCGGCGCGCAGGAATGTCCCGTCGCCGCCCAGCGCGAACACGATCTCGGCGCCCTCGGCGGCGGCGATGCCGCGCACCGGGACCACGCCGGGCAGGTCGAGTTCGGGCGCCTCCTCCGCGATGACCCGCACGGTGAACCCGGCGGCGATGAGGTCGGCCGCGACGGTGCGCGCGTGTGCCGAGTTGTGCCGGCGCCCGGTGTGCGTGACGAGCAGGGCCTGCCGCGCCTCCGGAGCGCTCATGCGATCGCTCCGCTGCGCTCCGCGATGCATTCGCACGGCGCTCTGCTGATGATTCGCTCGCTCCGCTCGCTCATCCCACCACCGCCCGCAGCGTGGCCTCGTCCAGCGGGCCCGCGTCGCGACGCAGCCACAGGAAGAACTCGACGTTGCCCGCCGGTCCGGGCAGCGGGCTGCGGGTCACGCCGGCCACCCCGAAGCCCTGCTCGGCACCGCACGCCGTCACTGCCGTCACCGCCTCCGCCCACAGACCGGGGTCGCGGACCACTCCACCGGCACCTACCCGGTCCTTGCCCACTTCGAACTGCGGCTTGACCATCGGCACCAGGTCCTCGGCGGTGCAGTCGGCCAGCGCCGGCAGCGCGAGGCGCAGCGAGATGAACGACAAATCGGCCACCGTGAGCTCGGCCGGGCCGCCGATGATCTCGGGCGTGAGCGCGCGGACGTTCTGGCGGTCGAGCACCCGCACCCGCGGATCGGTGCGCAGCGGCCAGGCGAGCTGCCCGTACCCCACGTCGACGGCCACCACCTCCCGAGCGCCGGCCCGCAGCAGCACGTCGGTGAAGCCGCCGGTGGACGCGCCGGCGTCCAGGCAGCGCCGACCCTCGACCGCGAGCCCGCCGAACGCGGCACTTGCACCGAACGCGGCGAGCGCGCCGGCGAGCTTGTGGCCGCCGCGGGAGGCGTACTCCGGCGGCGCGTCACCGACCAGCCGCACCGGATCGGCCGGATCGACCATCGCGGCGGGCTTGCCGGCAACCAGCCCGCGCACCTCGACCCGACCGTCGGCGACCAGCGCGGCGGCCTGCTCCCGGGAGCGGGCCAGGCCGCGCCGGACCAGTTCGACGTCGAGCCGGTTGCGTCGGGCCATGCGCCGTCAGGGCCCGGATCCGGGGCCCGGCCCGTCGATGTCGGCCAGCGTCTCCTGCAGTTCACGCTGCACGGCGGTGAAGCCGGCGACCTGGTCGGCCGGTGCCAGCTCCGCGATCCGGTCGAGCTCGGCGAGGGCCGCGTCGACCCGCGGGTGTCCGGTCGTCTGGGCGTCGGGTTCGGTCATCTCCTGCTTCCTGTGGCCTTCCTGGGCTTACGGCACGGGTTCGCCGCTGCCCGGCGTCCGCTTGGTCGTCTGCTTCGCCGCCTTCGCGGGCGCCTTGGCCGCGTCGGGACTCTTGGCTGGCGCCTTGGCCGGAGCCTTCGCGGGCGCCTTCTTCGCGGCGGGCGCCCCCTTGGCGGCGGGCACCCCCTTGGCGGCGGGCGCCCCCTTGGCGGCGGGCGCCCCCTTGGCGGCGGGCGCCCCCTTGGCGGCCGCCTTCTTGGCC
>Ga0111538_10001300_pt1 | contig 34956 bp, 27 predicted proteins | sample SoiMethybrSBSTD1_FD_79669 | JGI IMG/M metagenome (GOLD analysis project Ga0111538, IMG submission 79669) | Bulk soil microbial communities from a Populus tree surrounding site in Tennessee, USA - Soil MetaG P. TD hybrid SBSTD1 (version 2)... | ecosystem: Environmental > Terrestrial > Soil >...
CAGGTCCGCTTTCTACTGAATCCATATTGAAGTTTTACAAAGGCATCCTAAACACCAATTACTCGCCTATAGTCGAAGCGTTAAACGGCTATAAAAGTCAGTATCATCCCGACGATTGGCTTTTTTACCAGCTTATTCGCAGAACAGCCCAACAGATCAGCCCCAAGGCAGAAAATTATAATCGTTACACTTTATATAAATGGTTTTTGTTGTCAAAATCCGGATATGATGCGACGCTGGCCATTTCTTCAAATCAATTGCTATTTTATGTACAGTGCGACGAAAACATCTATAATATTCCCTATCGGATTCGCGACGGCAAGCAGTACGTGTGTCTGAATTACCACGACTTTGGGTTTATTGACTTCGAAAAGACAAAATTTAAAGAAATAGCGATTCAGGATCCAGGTGTGAAGAAACCATTTTCGTACAAAGTCACACAACTGCCGGATTTCGATAAGGAAGAGTATGAAGAAAGGGACCTGTCATTTAATTATTACAACACAAATTATCATTTCAAAATTAAATTAAACCCGCAGGTAAAGACCATTTTTGCAAACTATCCCGTGGTAGATTATGAATCGTATTTCAACATTCCACTGAGTAAAGAAACGTACAGTTCCCTCATCCCTGCCCTCAGGAAGAATGTAAAACACATGAATACCAAAAACGGGGTCGACTACCTCATGCGGTTTACCCGTTATGCATTCCTGTTTGAATCCGACTCAAAAAATTTTGGCAATGAAAAAAGGCTGAGCCCTGAACAAACACTGCTTTATGAAAACAGTGATTGTGATGACCGCGCCGCTTTATTTTTCTACCTGGTGAAAGAAATTTATGATCTGCCGATGATCGTCCTGGCTTATCCGAAACATATTACTATTGCGGTTCAATTCGAAAAACCGGTCGGCAAACCGATTGTATATAAAGGGCAGCGTTATTATGTGTGCGAGCCTACACCGCAAAAAGAGGATCTGCAGCTTGGCGAATCAATACCACAATTGAAAAAAAGCCCATACGAGGTGGTTTATGCTTATCACCCCGCGCAGAAATAAATGCCCCGTTAGTTTTTAACACCCGGTTCTTTAGCCTCCTTTCGTAAGTCGTCTAATATTAGCCGCGTCGCTTTGTTCATTTTAGTAAAATATTTTTCCCCGGTTTTTATAAAAGATAACAGCATACAGGTATCGTCCTCGTTGAAATAAACAACAAATACTTCGTCCCCTTTTCCGTAGTAGTATATTTTTCCCTGTGTAGCACAATTTTCTTTCCCGCTGACCACGTTTCCGTTGACGTCTTTTCCAATGGCCGATAATGTTGCCTTTTCATCCACTTTGCTCATCTTAAAAAACCGTGGATTTCCAGGCGTATCATAAAACATCACCGCCGCGCTATCGCAGTGGGCCAGTTCAGGCATCATGTTATTTTTTGAATTACCAGAACATGCCGTACTGAAGAAATAAATAAGAGTTATGAGCAAAAAATAGCCGCGCGCCAAAACCATAATTACTAGTTTAAACGGTCATAATAATGCGCTATGAAATAATCAATTGCCTTAATTAAATAATCTGGTTCTTGATTAGTAATTAGCATTCTGCGGGTCCCAGTTGGTCCAACCGGCGGTCCAATCCTTGTCACCCATTGCTCCACGGTATGTTGTCGTGGTAAAATATGAATTCATTCCTGCAAAACTTGCACCCGACAAAGCAGGTGATCCTGCTTTCGGCAGGAAGTTAGGCGACGTTGAATAGAACGGGCTTTCCAGCATAATCGCATCAGAACTTGTATAAGTAATACATCCATTCGCTTCGGCCTTTTCCTTTAATCCCAGTGCAGCATCCTGGCGCATTGCTTTAGTGTCTGCACTTGACAGTGGATTAGGTCCATAAGTACCCTTGGCAAATAAACGTGCAGTGGCTGAATCGGTAAAATAGGGTTCAGCAACAGCATGCACCAGGTTATTGTTGAATTCAGAAGCTCCGTTTGTGATGTAATCCTCCCATGCCCCTTTCGACTCAATCACAAATCCTCCTTTTTGATAGCCAACTAATATTGAGTTCCTAATAACGAAGTTTGTTCTTCTGCGCCACCTGTTGGCATAGTTGTGGTTGGTGGCTGTACCTGCGGCATTGTTGGGACCCACCAATGTAAAATTGCTTAACTGGGGACGGGTGACCGGCGTAGCGGTGGTACCGGTTCCGTCATTGTCACATTCAACTCCATTTCCTGCATCCCCGGCATCAACGAACTCCGGCTTGCGGCAGGAAATTGCAAATTGAATTTTTCCACCATATCCAAAGTCAAAATCATAGTCATCGTCGGCAGTCGCCAATGCAATAAGATTTTTAGCATTTACTGTGCCGCCAAAAAATTCATACGCGTCATCATTACCAAATGACACCTGGATATTTTCAAGGATAGTACCGGCTCCAACACCTCCCAGCGTCAACCCGTTGATTTCTGATCCAGGTTCGGCAGCAATACCTGCAAACTCAATACGCACATAACGAAGAATGCCGCTTTCGTCATTAGGATCGGTACCGCCATATTTTCTGCCAACACCACCTTCGATTGTTGGGCCTGGATCGAGTGGACGGTTAGTCGGTGCTTTTCCAAGGAGAATAATTCCACCCCAGTCGCCTGCAGCTCTTTGTCCTACTGCTTTGCCGCTGGTAAATACGATTGGGTTATTTGCCTTGCCATCTGCAATAAGCTTTGCACCTCTTTCAATGATCAACGCTCCTTTTTCAGTCACATCACTTTGAATCAAAGAACCGGCTTCAAAAGTTAAAGTCGCACCGTCGGTTACATACACATACCCCCTGAGCACATATTTGCCTTTTGGATAGAAGCGGCTTGCGGAAATAGTCCCGCTGATCACGTTACTAGTCGAATCAACAGGCGGTGTAACGGCAGCTTCGTCCCCCTCAAAGGTTACCTTCACACAAGAGGTAACACTGGTTAGTGAAACCAGGAGCAGTGTACCAAAAAGGATCTTCTTCATATGCGATTTTGTTTTTTATTTTTTTTAGTTGTTCGTGTTTATTTATTTTTTCCAAGGGTAAAGTCATAGGTAAAGCCTACTGTAATAGTTGATCCCGGCGTATACGAGCTGAATAACCTGTCTGAAGTTGCCGAATACGCTTTTGCATTATCAACATTTTCATAAAACATATAAGCAGGATTCAGGAGGTCGGCCCAGATAATTTTCAACTCACCCTTCTTTTGAAATATTTTTTTTGCCAGTTGGATGTCAACCTGGTCCCTGGGGCGCTCATAGATATCGCGGAAACCAAGATCCGGCAAACCAACCAATGCAAGCCGTTGTCCAATCCTGTTATACAGAAGTGAACCGCTCCATACTGTGTTCTTACTATTGTACTGGAGACCTGCGTTGACGAGATAGGGTGACTGACCCTGCAGGGGACGCGTAGAACTTGTTGTTCCACCCGTCCCGCTGGTAGAGGCGAGCGTGACTTCTGAATAAGTATAGGTAAGGTTGGCAAACAGGCTAAACGTTTCAAAGCTGCTATTGATAAAACCAAGACCTTTCCGCACTTCAAATTCTGCTCCTATACTGTAAGCTTTATCAGCGTTTGAGTATCCGTAATTACGCCTGTCCAAAACGCTCGACGGATCCAACCTCAACTCAATCGGCTCATCAAAGCTTTTGTAAAAGGTACCAATAGTAATTGCCTCGCCTCCTTTCGGATAAAATTCATATCGCAGGTCACCATTCAGAATTGCTGTCCGCTTCAGATCGGGATTACCATTGAACCCATAGTTCATTTCATAATCATAAAATGAGAAGGGAGCGATTTCCCTGAACTCGGGCCGGGCAACAGTACGGCTGGCAGATGCGCGAATGGCATTTCTCACATTTGGCGAATAAGTAAAATTCAACGAAGGCAGCACGTCCCATTTTTCAGTGTTAACTATTACTTCATTTTTGCTCACGTCTTCGGTCCTCAGAAACTGTTCGAAATATTCCGCCCTTACTCCCCATACCAGTCTTACTTTTTCGCCAAACTTATTGTCAAACATGCCATAAATCCCGTCATTTGCGGATACCGCAAAATATTCGTCCTGGTTATTGGTAAAGTCCAAGATCTTGAATCCATCCACGGCAATATTTTCGGGAGCGAATATTTTGTCAAAAGGAAGGAAATTTTTAGCGGGATCGAATTGGTTGGGATTCGAAGGCTCATAACGCATAATGCGGCTGTCGAAATCACGGACACGAATCAATACAGAACCTCCCACCTTAAAACTCTGTTTGTCTTCACCCATTGTAAAAGGAAAGGTCAGGCTGCCGTTTCCGCCATAACTATAATCTTTTAAATCGCTAAAGAAACGACGGGTGTCATCATCATTATATTCATACGGGTCGCCGCTGCCTTTTGCGCGGAAATAAGCGGAGGTGCGTAAATCAGGCTGTGTCTTGAAATTGTAGGAAAAATTGCCATTCCATCTCAGCTTCACACCATTACTATTTAGCTGGTGCTCACCCTCAAGCTGGGCACTATATAGTGAACGCTGATTTAATACAGATGAACGAAAGTTAATGTCCTGGATCCGGTCATTACTTACACCACTTCTTGTATAATAATTGTCTTCAAAAAGCTGGTTAAACAGGTTCTTGAACGATATCTTATGTTGTCCTTTAACATAAGTGAAATTTGCAAGGGACCCAATATTGACTCCATACCTGTTTTGATCATCATTCAACTTCACCACAACATTTCCATTGTCTTCGTGCAATTTCCGCTCCACCTCATATTTCAACATACTGCTGCGGTACTGTAATGAAACAATGGTTCCAAAAGTTCCGCCGTCCTTCCAACGGGCAACATTGCTCCAGGTTAAACTATACGTTTGTGTGGGCAGGGCCGTAGATTTTTTTTCTCCGTACACATCATTATTGAACAAGCGGCTCAGCTCAATTTGTTGCTGCACCCCGGTATTTGTTCCTCCAAGGGCGCGGTATTCCTGCGGGGTATTTGGGAAACCCTGTGGCAAATCCCTGGTGCCGTCATCGAAACCCAACCAGTCGGTGTTATTCCTCTTGTTGCTTAAAAAATCCTTAAACGCAGACTGTGTATTAAATCCAAAGCTGATACCAAGACTCAGTTGGTTCTTTGTGGGCACATCTTTCGTATTGATCTGAACAATTCCGCCGGCAAACTCGCCGGTAAGATCAGGAGTAGCTGTTTTGTTTACTATAATATTATCGATGAGTGCAGCAGGAATGACATCAAAAGAAAATGCCTTTTTATCAGGCTCGCTGCTTGGTAGTTGAGCGTTGTTGATGATTGCAGCATTATACCGGTCACTCAGCCCACGGATCACTACAAACCGGTTGTCCTGCACACTGGCGCCACTCACACGCTTCAATGCTTCCCCCGTATTTTTATCGGGGGTTCGCCTGATAAAGTCCGCGGCCAGACCGCTTGATAGTGAAATATTGTTTTTTTGAAAAGCTAATAGTGCCGCGGTATTTTCCTGGCGGCGTGTTGTTGATCTGACGGTTACTCCGCTAATATTTTTTGGTTCAACCTCGAGAACGATATTTAAGTCGTTATCTAACCCCGGTCCTACCTCCACATCATTAACGGATTTCCCTACAAAACCAATGGCTGAAAATTCTACAGTGTATTTTTTGCCAACGGACAGTATTAAAGAATAGCGACCTTCAATGTCGCTGGCGGTACCTTCTTGTGAACCTGCAATCTTTATTGAAACGCCCGGAATGGGTTCATTTTTCGCATTAACAATTTTTCCGGAAAGCCTGGTTTGAGCATTTGCAAAAGAAAATAATACAAGGAACAAAGCAACTAATTGCAGCCTTACATGCATAGCATTGATTTCCGGCAAAGATGTACGCCCTATATTATCGGCATGTTACTCAGCAGTTATGGAATTGTAAAGGCAATGTTACCCGGCCGTTAACCCGGAGGGTTGCCCGAACTTATTGCGGCTTTTAAGAACGACTACCGGGCTATATTTTAAGAGATTAGTATTTATCAGGCTGAGTATTCAAATTTTAGTCTATATTAAGGAATTATTAATTCGGCCGGACAAAGAGAAGCCCGCAAACCGAAACCGGCTAATTTCGCAACGTTCTGTTGAGCCTGAAATCAAACAATATGGGTCTACATTCATTCCTGAAAATATTCACGCCAAAAAACAAAGTGTTCTTTGAACTGTTTGAAAAAATGGCTGACAATGGTGCTAAAATGGCGACGAGCCTGAAAGCTGTGGTAGCCGAGACAGACTTTGACAAACGAGCGTCCCTGATCAGCCATATCGAAGACCTCGAACACGCAAATGATGAATTGACCCACAACGTATTTACTGAATTGGGTCGCAACTTTATCACGCCCTTTGACCGCGAAGACATACACTACCTCGCCACTTCACTGGACGATATAGCTGACTATATTTATGCATCAGCTAAAAAAATAAATTTCTACCGGGTCAACCCCAACGATATGGGGATGCAAAAGATGGCTGAACTCATCGAGCAGGGTGCGATGCAGGTACGGAACGCAGTTGCCGAGCTTCGTGACATGAAAAATATGCGGAAAATAACGGAAGCTCTTGTCAAGATCAACAGCATAGAAAACCAGGGCGATGACATATTTGATATGAGCATCGAAAAATTATTTGCGACGGAGCCCGACGCCAAAGAAGTAATCAAAAAAAGAGAAATTTACCAGGTAATGGAGATCGTTACCGATAAATGTGAGGATGCCAGCAACGTAATAGAGTCCATCATAATTAAGTACGCTTAAAATTTGCGAATATGCAGATGTGCGGATTAGCGAATGAGGCAACCCGCAAATTTGCACACCAGCTAATCTGCAAATATTTCTTATGACCTTTCTCATTGTAATTATTGCCTTAGCTCTGATCTTTGATTTCATTAATGGCTTTCATGATGCCGCGAATTCGATTGCCACAATAGTTTCCACCAAAGTGCTTACTCCTTTCCAGGCGGTGATCTGGGCAGCTGTTTTCAACTTTGTCGCCTTTTTTATTTTTAAAGATCATGGCGTCGCTGATACGGTCAGGAAGACGGTGAACTCGGAGGGAATAATGGGAAATGAAATGATGGTCATTATCTTTTCCGGGCTTATCGCAGCAATATGCTGGAATTTGCTTACCTGGTGGCTTGGGATTCCGTCTTCTTCTTCGCACACATTGATCGGTGGGTTTGCCGGAGCTGCAGTTGCGAGCGTTGGTTTTAGCGCCGTCAATTCCGCCGTAGTGCTAAAGACTGCGGCGTTCATTTTTTTGGCCCCGTTAGTAGGAATGGTGATGGCATTTATAATGTCACTCTGGTTCATGCATTCCTTTAAGAAGGGGATGGCTCCAAAAATTCTTGCATTCATTGTAATAATCAGTGTTGTCATTTTCTTATATTATAGCCTTGAAACCGATAAGGCCAAACTTGCCAAATCAACTCACTACGAGTCGTATATTAACCAGGTGATTTTTTATTCCAGGAATTTCAAGTGGATATTATTAGCGACAATTCTTCTTATCATGGCTTGCTTTACATTTTTCCTCAGTTCGCTAAATGCCCGCAGGGCTAATTCGTGGTTCAAGAGGCTCCAGTTGGTTTCTTCAGCGGCATTCAGTGTAGGACACGGTGGAAACGATGCACAAAAAGTCATGGGTATCATTACCGCAGCACTCATTGCAAATGGAACGATCAATGATTTTCATAATATGCCGATCTGGGTGCCGCTGGCATGTTATACGGCCATTGCAGCAGGCACGATGAGCGGCGGGTGGAAGATTGTAAAAACAATGGGCACCCGCATCACCAAAGTGACACCTTTTGAAGGAGTCGCCGCAGAAACTGCGGGCGCTATTACTTTATTTATTACCGAGGCAATGAAGATTCCGGTAAGCACCACGCACACAATTACCGGTTCCATCATAGGAGTGGGAGCTACCAAAAGATTGTCGGCGGTCCGATGGGGCGTTACCGTCAACCTGCTTTGGGCCTGGATCCTGACTATTCCGGTTAGCGGCGCCCTTGCCGCTTTGGTTTATGCACTTGTACACTTAATTATATAGAGCCTACTTTTCTCTTTACGGATTGGCTTATATTCCACACCTTTGCGTGCAAGAAAAAGAAGGGTACCTACTTATGTCTACCATACTTGTAACCGGGGGCTCGGGCTATATTGGATCCCACACAATCGTTGACCTTATTGATAACGGCTATAACGTGATCTCTGTTGATAACAACAGCCGGTCAAACCCGGCAATGCTGGAAGGAATTGAACGAATCACCGGTAAGAAAGTAAAAAACTATAAAGTAGACCTCTGCAATTTTGACGACACTTTTGCAATTTTCCAGGAAAATGAAGATATAGAAGGGATCATTCATTTTGCAGCGTATAAATCAGTCGGCGAGTCGGTTGAAAAACCCCTCATGTATTTTGAAAACAATCTCACCTCGCTGATCAATCTTTTAAAATGCGTCCAGGAATTTAAGACCCCTTATTTTGTTTTTTCGTCTTCATGTACGGTCTACGGCAATCCTGACCATATTCCTGTCACTGAACAAACTCCTCCCAAACCGGCGGAATCGCCTTATGGTTATACCAAGCAAATGGGAGAACAGATCATCAATGAATTTGCTAAAAGCAGCGGGACCCAGTGTATTTTGTTGCGGTATTTCAACCCGGTTGGTGCGCATTCATCTATTCTCATTGGCGAAATGCCTATTGGGAAGCCGCAAAACCTCGTCCCGGCGATTACACAAACCGCTATCGGCAAGCTGCCGAAGCTGATCGTTCATGGAGCTGACTACAATACCCGCGACGGATCCTGCATTCGTGATTTTATCCATGTAAGTGATATCTCCCATGCCCATACACTGGCCATAAAGTATCTTGAAAAAGACAACACTGAATCGCTGTGCGAGGTCTTTAATCTTGGTACAGGCAATGGCGTATCTGTTTTGGAAGCGATCGCATCTTTTGAAAGGGTCAGTGGCGTAAGTTTAAATTATGAAATCGGCCCAAGGCGGCCCGGCGATGTAATTGCTATTTATGCCAACAATAACCTGGCAAGGCAAAAACTGGGATGGACTCCAAAATACTCGCTGGATCAAATGATGGCGACAGCCTGGGAGTGGGAACAAAGATTAAAAGCAGATGATACCATTTTCAGCGGAAAACCAAAAGAATTAAACTAAGAGCTCAAAAGAGTAAAAGAGCTAACGCATCTTTTCCTGCCGTTTTTCAAAGTATCGAATGAATCGGCATAATCTCCTTCAACTCGGAGCCTATTGCCCATTGTTTATTCGCACATCCGCACATCCGCAAATCCACAAATTTGCCCATTGCTAATTCACCCTTACATTTGCTCCCTAATTTCCGCATATGCAACTTAAAGAAATTCAATCCACAGGAAATAAGGACACCCGTAGTGGTTTTGGCGATGGGATTGTAGAGGCCGCCCGCAAAAATCCAAATATTGTAGCGCTTACCGCAGACCTGGCGGGCTCGTTGAAACTAAATCAGTTCATAAAGGAATTTCCACAACGATTCATTCAGTGTGGCATCGGTGAAGCTAATATGATTGGCACAAGTGCAGGTCTGACCATTGGAGGACATATTCCTTTTGCCACCACGTTTGCCAATTTCGCCACAGGCCGTGTTTATGATCAGATTCGCCAATCAGTAGCATATAGTGGGAAGAATGTAAAGATTTGCGCTTCGCATGCGGGGCTCACATTAGGTGAAGATGGAGCAACACACCAGATACTGGAAGATATAGGAATGATGAAAATGTTGCCGGGCATGACAGTGATTGTGCCCTGTGATTACGCGCAGACAAAGGCCGCAACAAAAGCCGTCGCCGAACACAAAGGGCCCGTCTACCTGCGCTTTGGACGGCCGGTATGGCCCATATTCACTAAGGAAGAAGATTTTGAAATTGGAAAAGCACAGATTTTTTCGGAAGGAAATGATGTCACCATTTTCGCCTGTGGGCATTTAGTGTGGAATGCAATCCAGGCAGGTGCAATACTGCAGGACAAAGGCATAAGCGTAGAGGTGATCAACATGCATACCATAAAACCGCTCGATGAAAAAGCAGTCCTTAATTCTATTAGTAAGACCAGGTGTGCTGTCACTGCTGAGGAACACAATATCATTGGCGGACTTGGTGATGCCATTGCGCAGTGTGCTTCCAAAAATTTGCCGGTTCCAATTGAATATGTGGGAACAAAAGACACGTTTGGCGAAAGTGGCAAACCTACTGACCTGCTAAAGAAATATGGCCTTGAAGTCGCTGACATCGTTGCCGCTGCCGAAAAAGTGATGAAAAGAAAATAGAAGCTTGCCCCGGGCAGATTCTTACGAAATTGTGCCTGCATTTCTATTTTTAACTCGGATTCATTAAACCTGGTTTTCAGGCATCCTTCAAAACAATACCGGGTAACCAACATGCCGCTAACCGCCGTGAATGATACAGAGCTATTACTTCAATTTCGTGACCCTGCTACGAAAGAAAAAGGTTACACTGCTATTATTAAAAAATACCAGGAAAAGCTGTATTGGCATATTCGCCGGATGGTCGTAAGTCATGACGACACCGATGATGTACTTCAAAACGTATTTATACGGGTTTGGAAAGGGCTAGAAAATTTTCGTGAGGATAGTCAATTATATACCTGGCTTTACCGTATAGCCACCAATGAATGCCTCACTTTCCTGGAGCAGCAGAAAAAAAGATCGGCAGTGAGTCTCAACGAAATAGAGGCTGGTCTGAGCGAAAAGATAAAGGCAGATGAAAATTTTGACGCCAACAAGCTTGAGTGGAAATTACAACTAGCCATTCAACAACTTCCGGAAAAACAAAGAGTTGTATTTCAATTGCGGTATTATGAAGAAATGCCGTACGAGGAAATGAGCCGCGTGCTGGAAACCAGCGAGGGGGCCTTAAAGGCTAGCTATCACCATGCTGTGAAGAAAATTGAAGAATATATCAAAAATCATTAAACCCCGTTTGTTAAAACTTGTCTTAATAATTAGGTAATGGCACAGCGAGACTACATACTACAGGAGCTACGCAAAATAAATAGCAGCCTTGCCGGTATCGGACAACACCCTATGTACCAGGTTCCCGCGGGTTATTTCGATAACCTGGCCGGCGAGATTGTGAAAAGAGTCAGGGCATCGGAAGCTGCTACGGCCAGTGAGGAATTGGTGCATTTATCTCCGACGTTAAATCGCATATCGAAGACGGGGCCTTATTCGGTACCTGGCGGATACTTCGACTCGATTGAAGAAAAATTAGCCCAGATAATTTTTACGAGTAAGCATCAAACGGTGGAAGAAGAATTGGAAAATCTTTCGCCTTTACTTCTCCAACTTAGGGATAAACCCACTTATGCGGTCCCGGAACATTATTTTGAACAATTAGAGCAACCCAATAGAAGCACTGCGCCTGTTCAAATAACAAAAGTGGTATCTATATCCGGGCGTAAATGGGTTCGGTATGCTGCAGCGGCCATCGTTGTGGCGTTATTTGCTACAATAGGATTCAGGTTTTTGAATAAAAAAGGAACCATTGAACCAGCCGACAAATCTTTTGCATGGGTAGAAAAAAATCTTAAGAAGGTTTCTACTGATGATATCACTGCTTTTGTAGAATCGGTTAGTACAGAACCAACAGATATTGTGAAGACAGACACAAAAGATGACGTCCGTAATTTATTGAAAGATGTCAGTGATAAAGAAATACAGGATTTTCTGAATGACACGCAGGTTGACGAATCAGTATCAAACGATGATATAATTATGAATTAGCGATGAAAAGGTTTTTACTGATATTAAGTTTATTGTTTGTATCCGTTCCCCGTTTATTTGCCCAGGATGAAGAGGAAGGAAATGAAAAGATCCGTGACAAAATGAACGAATACATCCAGAGAAGGCTCAACGTCAGTGACGACGAAGCGAAAAAATTTTCCCCGGTATTCCTTCGCTATTTTAGTGAATGGCGGCAAACCATCAGGGAAAACAAGGGAGATAAGCTTATACTACAGCAAAAAATTGTTGACCTGAGGCTTCGCTACCGCAATCAGTTCCGGGAATTACTCGGCGAGCGAAGAGGAAACCAGGTTTTCAATCAACAGGATGACTTTATAAAAAAATTACGGGAAATCCGACAGGACCGGCTAGGCAACAAACCGCTCCGGCGAGGACCCTGAAAATTGGTACAGCCTAACTTTTGCTAGGTTTTTTTCACAGGTTAGCAACGGCCGGCTCTCTCCAGAGCGGGCCTTTCCGTTGAATACAATCAGCGTTTATTACATTACTTAATCTTCGGCTTTTTTATAAACCGGAGTCTTGATGTCATGATAAAACAAAAATGTCCACTTTTCTTTTTCACCTTCCAGCCACCATTCTTTTCTTAACTCCATTGCCTTTTTACCATCATAATCATATTTCGCGACAAAGCGATGTTTCATTTGGTGCAACTGTGGAGCGTCATCTCCGCCAAAAAAAACAATTCCTTCGGGATCCTTCAACCAAAAGACCTGGTGCAAAGGAGAATGGGCCCCGGTAACTTTATAATGAATGTATCCGTCGATACTTCCTTCATCATCGTGCAACCATACAACTTTATTTGAATCGCTCAACGCATGCAGCTCTCCTGGAATAAAAGAGGGAAACCCTTTCTTTACTGCCAAATCAAATTCTCTTTGTTGTATGTAATAAGTGGCTCCCGGTAAGCTTAATTGTTTCCGGTCATTATCAAGTGATATACCCCCTGCATGATCCTTGTGCAAGTGCGACATCAATACTTTTGTAACGGCCGACGGTTCAATGCCAGCCTTCGCAAGATTTTTATGTAGTTGCATTTTACCGTCTTTATCCGAAAATCCAAGCCCTGTATCCAGCAACAAAATATCGTTGGTCGTAATTACAACGAAAGGTTGAATCTCAACCAGGAGACTTCCGCCCGGTCTTGACTGCAGGTTTTCGGTTTGTTGATCAAATGGAACAAATTGCTTTGTATTATCCACAGTGAAACTGCCTTCTGACAACGGAATTATCTTCATGAGTAACCTGTGGTGCATTGATTTTGTAATCCACAGGCTGCGAATTTAATTCTTTATCCATGCTGATCACCCCGAAACCCGTTAGCGCAGTACCATTTGCCTGTCGGCATCGAGGCGAATGAGGATGAAAAGAAGTACCGTAAAGGTCAGAAGGGAAGTACCTCCATAGCTGATGAATGGTAATGGAATTCCTATTACGGGCGCGAGACCTATCGTCATCGCGACATTAATTCCGATGTGAAAAAAGAAAACAGCTGCCACTCCATATGCATAACAACGGCTGAACACACTACGTTGTCTTTCTGCAATGGCAATAATGCGAAACAACAACACCATATAAATTCCAAGCAGGATGAAACAGCCTATAAAACCGAAGCCTTCGCCAATGGTATCAAATATGAAGTCGGTGCGTTGCTCCGGAACGAAACCATATCGCGTCTGGGTTCCCTTCAACAAACCCTTTCCTACCAAACCACCACTACCAATTGCAATTTTTGATTGTTTCACATTATAGTCTGCCGTGTTAACTTTCTTGCCAGCTGACGACGGCTCTTCTTTCATATAGTCCGACGGAACATCACGGCCGATGGTGCTGTATATTCTTTCCACCTGGTGTTTGGCCAACAGGTTTTTGAAGATAAACGGAACTCCGAATCGCTGTATGCCAACGCAGAGTACCCAAAGTATCAGGATTTTCACCAGGGTGGAACGATCTTTTCTTATTTGCCTACGCATGAGGTAGGCCATCAGCAAAGCAAAACCGGTGAGGATAAGCGCTAAAGTATTTTTTTCCAATAATAGCGTAGACACCACCAGCACAGCAACAGCAAAGCCAATGATAAGAATGGAAGAAGGCAGGCCTTCACGATACATTACCAGGAAGAAAGCAAAAAATACAAGCGCCAAGCCCGTTTCCTTTTGCAAAATGGTGATCACAGCCGGCAATAGTGCTATGCCCGCGGCTATTAATTGAGATCTTGTCTTACTAAAATCTGTTTCCGGACGTGAAAGATACTTGGAAAGCGCCAGCGCAACGCAGATCTTGCAAAATTCTGCGGGTTGAAATTGAAAGCCGCCTACCCGGATGATAGATTCCGTTCCTTTTACTTTGGAGTGAAATGGGAAAACCAACAGCAATAGGACGATTCCGGCTGCGTACCAGATGTTTGCAGTCGCCGGAAAAAATTTACTATCTGTAAGCAAGATCAACAGCCCTATCGCCAATGAAACAATGAAAAAATAGAATTGCTTGCTATAGTCTGTTTTAAACCCAAGAAATGCCGCAAACACGGGGTCGCCTTCCACATAGGTAGCGCCAAATATTGCCATGATGCCTATAGCTACCAGTAAGAAATAGATCCATACAACACTCCAATCAATCCCTTTCGATATAGCGGGGCTATTTTGATTCATGAATTATTTAAGAAAACGGGTCGGTTTTTGTTTAATGTTTTTTCACCAGGTAAAATCGCAACCGGATCATTCGGACGGGGTACCGGGCTCGGTTCTTTTTTCCTCTCCGGAATCTTTCCGGCCTTTGTACCAATATATTTTTCAAGATAACTGCTGTCTTTTGTCATTTCAAACCACTTTCTCGCCCGAATAGAATCTTCACGGAACTGCAGCCGTTTTAAATGTGGAGGCATCTTATTAGTAGCCGAATAAATATCATATTCCTTCTGGCTTTCCGTTGAAATCGTATCATTCAGATATTTTTCCATTAGTATTCTTGCGATCGGTCCTCCCCAGGTGCCACCAAAACCTGCATTTTCTACTACTACGGCGATTGCAATCTTTGGATCTTCCTTTGGTGCGAACGCTACAAACATGGCGTTGTCCTCAAGTTGAATGCGCTTGCCATCCACGTAAGCATACTTTTCGGCCGTGCCTGTCTTCGCGCACACACTGATATTCGGTATTCGGGCTCTTTGGGCAGTACCATAAATCACCACATCTTCCATCCCATCCATTACGGCGCTGTATGCTTCATCGGAAATATGTGTCAGCACTTCATGTTTAGTTCTGTACCTGTTAAGCAAAGTTGTATCTTCTTCAGTCTCACCTTCTATTTTCTTTACAAAATGCGGCGTGTAATAATACCCCTTATTTGCAATAATGCACATCGCGTTGGCCAATTGTAAAGGAGTCACACCCATTTTATCCTGCCCGATACCAAGTGTAAGGTTGGTACAGGAACTCCAGCTTCCGCGGTATTCCTTATTATAAACGGAGGTATCCGGGATAAACCCCCTGTCCTCACTTGGGAGGTCAACGCCTAATTTTGTTCCGAGTCCGAATGCATTCAGGTATTCTTTCCATTTCATATAGCCATCCCGTACATTTCTATATTTACGATTGTCTACTGCCATTCGGTATAGCTGTGTGAAATAGGAGTTGCATGAATTAGCAATTGCCAGGCGAAGAGTAGCAGCATGTCCTGCACTGGAGTGCGTGCACGCTGGTTTGCCACTTCCGCATGCAGTATATCTTCCAAAACATGGATAACCGTATGAGGGAGTTATCAATCCTTCGTCTAACGCAATCAAGCCTCCTAATGGCTTAAATGTAGAACCCGGTTCGTAACGGCCTTGAATTGCGCGATTGAGCAGCGGTCCCGCAACATCGAGCACAAGACGCGAATAGTTTTTGTTTTTATCAGGACCCGTCAAATCATTTGGATTGAAAACCGGCCCGGATGCCATTGCCAAAATTCCCCCGGTTTTCGGTTCAATTGCCACAACAGCTCCGACTTTATCTTTCATCATCCTTTCGGCCATGAGCTGCAAGTCTATATCAAGATACGTTCTCAAACCCCGCCCCGCAACGGCGGCGGTGTCGAAAATTCCTTTCTCATAATTGCCTACAAGCCGGTTGTGATTGTCTTTAATCAGGTATTGCACTCCCCGCTTGCCCATCAGCACATTTTCGTAGGCTGCTTCAAGTCCGTTCTTACCAATGTAGTCGCCCATACGGTAAAAATCTCCCGACCTTTCAATATCTGTTGCTGAAACTTCATTGATGTAGCCCAACATTTGCGCCGCAACATTGTAAGGATAAACTCTTACCGGTCGTTCTACCAATGCAAAACCCGGAAACCGCCAGCTGTTTTCTTCAAAACGGGCCTGCATTTGCGGGGTCAATACAGCCTGGAACACAGAGGGTCGAACAGCTTTGTTTTTGAAAATAATATCCCTGATCCTTTTGTTGAATTCGGCCGTATCAATTTCCATTAATCGGCAAAACGCGGTAGTATCAAAGTTTCGTACTTCAGCCGGAGTAACCATCAGGTCAAACATGATGGCATTGTTTAGTATTGCTTTTCCATTTCGATCAAAAATGATCCCTCTTTCGGGATAAACAATTTTTGGAAATACAGCATTGTCCATGGCCAGCTTGCTGTACTTACCCGAAACCACCTGCAGATTGAATAATTGGGCAATGATGATCAGGAAAGCGACAAGAAAGATAAGGCGGATGATACGGCTTCTTGATTGGTTAAACACTGACATGGATCAAAGTTCGATCGGTGATCCCGACTTGTCGGGCGCGAATAAAAATTAGCAAATACAAAGTACGAACTACCTTTTCCGCTTTCCAAATGTTCAATGGAATATATTTTTGATTTAAGAAAATTTTCTGCAAAACTACACAGGCGATCAATGGCTGGCCATTTGATAGCTTCGTTGAACTACGCCGTATTGGTGCGGAACTTCATTCTGCGGGGAAACAATAATTCAATGGTAAGAATTAGCAACATGCTGATGGCAGTAGTAGCAATAATTTTAATCAGGAAACTAAGGAATGTGCCAAATGACAACCATTCCAGCAATGTTAAATACCCGTGATGCAATAATGTTAAGACAAAAATGTATACGAAATACGGCGTCCAACCGAGTGATTTTGGAGAAGGTTCACGGTAATTGAATTCTGAAGTTTCTTTTGGAGTGAGAATATTGATGATAAATGGGCGTGCATAAGCCACGAGCACGCAAGCAGCGGCATGCAGACCCGGTGTCATTGCAAAAAAATCAAGTGTCATTCCAGTGATGAACCCGGTAATAAGTAAACCAATCCTCGAAATATTGAAAGGAAGCCAGAGAATAAACAAAAAATAAATGTAGGGAGTAATAAACTGGTGAAGGTGCGGAATTGTGTTAAGCACATAAACCTGCACCATGATCAGGAGCATAAAGCGAATCAGGTTTCGAACAAAGTCACTCACCGTTTTACCTTTTTAGCATCTTCAATTATTTTCTTTGTCTCTTTCAGCAATTTGTCCTGGTCCTCATACTGCAAATTCTCCACCACCATTACCTGTTGCAGGTTTTGAAAATTTGCGCTTGTCTTTATCCGCAATACATAAAAGTTAGTAGTAGGATCAGGTATGATTTCTGCCACAGTACCCACAAGATGGCCGGGCGGAAAACTCAATGAATAATTCCCGGTTAGTATGGTATCCCCGGCGACCAGTGAATCGCTTTTCGGAATACTGCCCAGGCTAAGGTATCTTGGATCCTTGCCATCCCAGGATAGTGTTCCGGAACTGCTTGTCTTTTTTACCATGACGTTTACTTTATTCTGCACGTGGAGCAGGCTCATCACCTGGCTATAGTTGGCGGTTACATTTACTACCTGCCCCACTAGTCCGCCGTCGGAGCTGAACACCCCCATATTATCCTTTACACCCTGGTTAAAGCCCCTGTTTACCTGTACATAATTCTTTTCGAAATTCACTGTATTGTATATCACCTGCGCGGGTCGCCACGCAAAACGTCGGACATTGCCAAGCGTATCATAAGGAATAGAATCTGTAGTGATCCGGACCGACGTATCCTGTTTCATAAAATTTGACGGCAGCTGGTTTATCAGCGAATCGTTCATTTTCAGGAGGCGCTTGTTTTCTTCTTTCATTCGAAAAAAATCTTCAGCAGTATTATAGCGTGAGTTAAACCAGCCTGTAATTTCATTGGCAACGCCAAGACCTTTGGCACGGTGAAAGCGATTATAATTAAAAAGAAACCATAAGGCGAGCGCCTGCAAAGCAAGAAAAACAATTACGGTAAAAAATCGGCGGATGAACAGAAATATGTTGCGCATCTTAAAAAAAGGTACAAGGCACAAGGTACAAGATGCAAGACATTGTAATTGATGGAACCCTTGCTACCGCGGAGACGGCTTGTTCCTTGTACTTGTCTCTTGTGCCTTAAACTAGTTTTATCTCATCACAAAGGGATACTTGTCGTAGTGCTTTAAAGCAATACCTGTACCACGAACTACACTTTTCAGTGGATCGTCGGCGACATGCACCGGTAATTTAATTTTTTGGCTTAATCTTTTGTCAAGGCCTCTTAACAAAGCGCCTCCGCCTGTAAGGTAAAGGCCACGGCGATAGATGTCCCCCGCGAGTTCAGGAGGGGTCTGCTCGAGGGCTTTCAGAATGGCTTCTTCGATCTTAAATATGCTTTTATCCAATGCTTCCGCAATTTCCTGGAAGCTTACCATGATCTGCTTCGGAATACCGGTAACAAGGTCCCGTCCATTGACGGGAATATCATCGGGTGGGCTGTCGAGATCCTTCATAGCCGAGCCCACCTGTATTTTGATCTGCTCCGCAGTACGTTCCCCGATAAGGAGGCTATGGTAACGACGAAGGGCCTCCATGATATCAGCAGTAAACTCATCACCCGCTATGCGTATGGATTGATCACAAACAATGCCGGCAAGTGCGATAACGGTTATACCTGTCGTACCGCCACCAATATCAATAATCATGTTGCCAACCGGCTCTTCCACGTCGATGCCAATTCCGAGGGCCGCCGCCATTGGCTCATGCAACAGATAGACTTCTTTGGCCCCGGCCTGCTCAGCGCTGTCCCGAACCGCCCTTTTTTCCACTTCTGTGATACTTGAAGGTATGCAGATCATCATCCGCCAGCTGGGTGGGAAAAGCGGTTTTTTGGGGTAAACCAGTTTGATTAGCTCCCTGATCATCAATTCAGCCGCGTTAAAATCGGCGATTACTCCATCTTTGAGGGGACGAACGGTACGGATGCTCTCATGGGTCTTTTCGTGCATCATCAAAGCCCTTTTACCCACGGCAAGGACTTCCTTCGGATTGTTTCTGTTCAGGGCTACAATGCTGGGCTCGTTTACTACCACCTCGTCGTTATGAATAATCAGGGTATTGGCTGTTCCCAAATCCATTGCTATTTCTTGCGTAAACCAATTAAAAAGTCCCATTCTATATTATTGGATTAAATGTGTGCAAAGTTGGAGGAAATATTCCGAAATATCAAAGCTGATCCAGCCTGGCAGCGCTCCAACCACATTTGACGCATGAATTCGCCACTTTTAAAATACCTCACAAGCCGTTTCAAGTTTGGTTTTACTCCCTGGTTTTCTTCCCCATCTAAACGACAATACCTCACTTCTATTATCGTAACTCTACTTTTCTTTGCGGTTTATTTTCTGCAATTCACCCTCAATGGAATTACTAAGGACTAATCCCAGTTTATCTATTTTGGCATAAAAATAGCAACCTACCTGTCAATAGCTATCAAATTTGTCTTCCACAAAAAATTAAATCCATGAAAACGGCTGTTTTAACGGTATTTATTTTACTAACAGTAACTGCGGTACAGGCTCAAAGCCGCAGCGCACACAGTAGTTCTTATGTTACGGCCCTGGGGGTGAAAGTTTGGGATGGTGCCGGCATTACGCTGAAACATTTTTTCAACGACAGGAAGGCCGGAGAAGGGATCGCATATTTTTGGCACGATGGTTTTCGCCTGACTGGTTTGTATGAAATTCATGGCCCCATCTCTGGTGCGCCGGGCCTTCAATGGTACATCGGTCCGGGCCTGCACGTTGGAGCTTATAACGATGATCACCATCATGATCACAGTGAATCAGACCATCATAGTCATGGCAGCTTTGGAATAGATGGAGTCATTGGACTCGACTATAAGTTTAACAGCGCACCTATCAACCTGTCGCTCGATTGGCAGCCATCATTTGAGTTTGCTGAGGGACATGGCTTTGTTGGCAGCTGGGGTGGATTGGGAATCCGTTACACTTTTTAATATATATCTTCGATCTATCAGCAAGAGGAAGGTGGCCCGCCTTTGGCGGGATCACCTTTTTTAGTTTCGTAATTACTCCGCAACTAACATTGAAGGCACAGGAATCTGAATTTAATTTCGCAGATCGATGCCTTATCTTTTGACAGGCCGGCAACAAAGAAAATAAAGCAGTCCTGATAAATCGTAATCAGATTAATAGCAGGTCCTTTTTCACAGATTCCACTTCGTTTTAACCGAAATTGGTATTCAGTTTTGAAACGGGCTATCTTGCCTGGCGTCCAGACTGTTCACATTCCAAAATCGAAATACAAACTTAGTATGAAAATGCTTTTTGCACTAGCCGTGCTTCTTCAACTCTTCTCCCTTTCAGCTTTTTCGCAGGATGATTTTGAAAAGGTGATGACTGAATTTGAAAAAATGGTCAATGATCCGAAAAGTATTTACGGAAAAAACAAGGCCATCGGCAAATTTTATGACATCAGGGGAATTAAAATGTATACCGAGACCTACGGACAGGGTCGGCCGATTTTGTTCATACATGGCAATTCGGGTTCAGGTGGTAATTTCTTTAAACAGGTGCCGTATTTTTCAAAAAAGTATAAAGTAATTATTGCGGACAGCCGAAACCAGGGAAAATCGGGTGACCGCGGCGATTCATTGACTTATGAAATGATGGCCGATGACTATGCTGCATTATTGGATGCAATGAAAATTGACTCAGCTTATGTGGTGGGATGGAGTGATGGCGGAATAAATGGCTTATTATTGGCTATTCGGCATCCAAAAAAAGTAAAAAAGCTGGCAATAACAGGGGCAAATCTTCGACCCGATAACAGCGCCATTCCCCAGGAGCTACTAGACATGATCACGCCGGTTTATAACGGATTAAAAAACAAAGGAGACAGGAATGAAATGGAAAATACGGGGTATAAATTGGTGAGGCTATTGATAGAACAACCGAACATACCGGTAACGGATCTGCAAAAGATCGGGTGCCCGACGTTGGTTATCGGAGGAGACCATGACGTAATAAAGGAAGAACATACAATGGAAATTTATAAGAATATTCCAAACGCTTATTTATGGATTTTGCCTAACTCAGGTCACAGCACACCAATCAAGTATGCTGACGAATTCAATAAAAAAATCGATCAATTTTTCAATAACCCCTACAGACAATTTAAAGTTGGAGACAAGCTTTTTTAGGACGCTATTGATGAACAAACCCGAGCTTTTCCTCAACGTCGATGGGCAACACAGGCAACTTTCTTCGTTCAATCAGAAAACTGTTGAGCTGTGCAATGTTTCTGTAGATATAATGCTTGTCTGCAGCTGCTTTTAAGTAATCCTTCCCCGAACTACCACCTGTACCAATGCGGGTTCCGATCATTCGATGAACCATGTTCATGTGTCGATACCTCCATGAACTTAATTGCTCGTCTATTTCGAGCAGACCATTCAATAATTGAAATGGCAATTGCAATAGCGGGTAACCCCGGTAAAGCATAATAAACAAAGCTGCCCGGTTGGCCGCAGCAGACAGTGGATGTTGAACTTTATTTTCTAAACCCTGGTGGCCGAGAAAAATTTCATCAAACGCGGTCAAATTTTCCTTCTCAGCTTCGTCCAGGCTTTCGCTGTAACGACGGCGGTATTCTTTCCAAAATGGATGCAGATCCTTGTCAGTTTCATCTTCAGAATTTGAATAAGTACGGATCCAGTTTTCGCGATCATTAAAAAACGGCATTCGCTCAAGCCAAGCATTCACTAAGTCAAGCAATGATTTATTTCTTTCGGCATTCCTCACCTGTTCAATATGTTCCTCCCGCAATTGCGAGGTGTAATATTCTTTACCGTGTCGGTCTTCAAATCTCAGGCCCAACTTGGCTTCCAGCTTTTTGAATTGCCAGCTTTGAAATCCGGAAGCAGGTCGCAGCATGTCGCGAAAATCCAAAAAATCCATAGGCGTCATCGTCTCCATGATGTCAATCTGGTGCACGAGCACCCTAAGGATGGTCACGCACCTGTTGAGCCGGTGAACGACCATTTGCAGCTCCGGAGAATTATCGTTCAACGATGGGCGGGCCATAATCGTAATGATCGAATCGGCTTCATGATGCAGTTGTTTAAACCAAAGTTCATAAGCCTGGTGAATAATGATGAAAAGCATTTCATCATGTGCAGCAAGCTCGCGTTTATCGCTTTCCGGAAATTGCGCGTTTAAGATTTGATCCAGTTGCAGGTAATCATGATAGTGAAGACCGGACGACATACAAGGATTTTCGTGTGAAAAATAATTGCTGTCACAACACATTCGCACACCTGCCTGCCGGCAGGCAGGTTCGCAAATTCGCACTACACTTTTTTCGGTGAAGTTATAAACTCGTACCCTATATCACTACGATAATACAATCCTTCATAATCAATATAACTCAATACATCAAGTGACGTATTCACAGCTTCTTCTATAGTTGAACCATAAGAAGTAACGCAACAAACCCTTCCTCCGTTTGTAACTACTTTGCCATCCTTCTCCGCGGTGCCTGCCTGGAACACTATGGATTGCTTTCCATATTTTCCATCAAGGCCTGTTATTTCAAATCCTTTTTCAAAAAATCCCGGGTAGCCTTTGCTTACTGCCATTATTGTAGCAACGGCCCTCTCATCGGCACGTAATTTAACCATATGCAGTTCCTTGTTACACGCCGCTACGCAAAGACCTACCAAATCAGTTTCCATTCGCGGAATTACCACTTCCGTTTCCGGATCTCCCAGGCGGCAATTGTATTCAATCACAAAAGGATCGCCATCTACATTAATAAGACCAAAGAATATAAACCCGGTATATTCGATCCCTTCTTTATACAAACCTTCTACTGTTGGCTTGATGATGCGTTCTTCGATCCTATGCATAAATCCGGGGGTTGCAAACGGAACCGGGCTGATTGCTCCCATACCACCGGTCATGAGACCTTTATCCCCTTCTCCTATCCTTTTATAATCTTTTGCTTCCGGCAGTATCAGGTAATTTTTACCATCGGTCAAGACAAAAACACTGAGTTCAATTCCTTTTAAAAAATCTTCCACCACAACTTTTTTGCCCGCTTCACCGAACTTTTCGCTTTGTAACATGAGTTCAAATTCTGCGACCGCCTCCACATGACTTTGACAGATAATTACACCTTTGCCTGCCGCCAGTCCATCGGCTTTTAAGACGATGGGAAGCGGATGCTGTTCGAGATATTTTACTCCTTCTTCATAATTGTCAGCTGTAAATTCGCGGTAGCCGGCCGTTGGAATATTATGTCTCTTCATAAATTCCTTGGCAAAGGCCTTGCTGCCTTCCAATTGAGCGCCCTGTTTGGATGGACCCACAAAATAAATTTCCTTCAGTTCTTCTCTTGATTTGAAATAGTCATACAGACCATCTACAAGTGGTTGCTCGGGACCAACAATCAGAATTTCGATCTTTTCGTATATGCAGAATTTGGCAACGGCGTCGAAGTTGTTGATGTCGATATTAATGTTGATGCCGTATTTTGCGGTACCCGGGTTGCCGGGAGCTATATAAAGTGGATTGGCCCAAACACTTTGACTAAGTTTCCAGGCAAGGGCACACTCCCTGCCACCAGAGCCTAATAATAGAATTCGCATGCCAGTTATTTTTCGTTTCGAAAGTTTACAGGTTTGGATTTTTTATAGCGAAAAAAAATGGCACAACACAAATCCTCTTACTTATAAACTTCCTATGGGTTCGAATATAGCTACTATCATTAAAGATAAACAGGAAAAATTTGTGAGTGGTTAAATTTCTGTATTTTGTTTAGTATAAGGTTAAGAATTCTGTTTGAAGACTAAAAAATAAACTGTATGAGCCAACCATCGGTTTCAGGAAAACACCCAAAAGGTCTTTATGTGCTCTTTGCAACTGAATTATGGGAACGATTCAATTACTATGGCATGCGGGCTATCCTGATCTTTTTTATGACGGAGGCTCTTCTTTTCAAACTTGACTTCGCATCCAATTTATATGGTAGTTACATCAGCTTACTTTACCTGACGCCATTAGTGGGCGGGTACATTGCTGACCGGTATTGGGGAAATAAACGGTCAATTCTTGTCGGCGGATTGGTAATGGCTGCTGGTGAGTTAATACTTTTTGTATGCGGCTCTATTTATGATTCTTCCCCGGGCCTGGCTAACATTCTTTTCTTCTGTGGTCTTGGATTTATGATTGCTGGTAATGGTTTTTTTAAACCCAATATTTCATCCTTAGTAGGGCAGCTTTATCCTAAAGGAGACCTGAGAGTAGATTCGGCTTATACCATTTTTTACATGGGGATCAATATTGGGGCAATGTTTGGCCCGATCGCCTGCGCAACGGTTGGTCAGACGGGCAGCCCTGCAGATTTCAAATGGGCTTTTCTCGTTGCAGGTGTCGGTATGTTGATTAGCCTGATTATTCAAAAAATATATCATGATAAATATGTCCTTTCCCCGGAAGGTAAAGTATTAGGCAAAACTCCAGGCGAAGGTGCGACGGAAGAAAATGTGACAAGCAAAGAATCAGCACAAATTAAATCGCCACCCAAAATATGGCTAAACCCTCTCTTCATTATAATTGGGATGCTGGCATTTGCTGGCCTTATGATTGGTGCCATCTATCTTGATACAAGAATCAATTACTTGTTTTATCTTTTATCAGCAAGTTTTCTTTTTATTATTTTTCTCATTTTTTCAGATAAAAATTTAACGAAAGAAGAGCAACAAAGAATTTGGGTAATGGTGATCATTGCTTTTTTCGTGATTTTTTTCTGGGGAGCATACGAACAAACCGGCGCATCATTGAATGTGTTTGCAGATAAACAAACCAATCTTAACCTTTGGGGTGATTATAATATGCCGTCCGGGTATTTTCAGTCATTCAATTCAGCTTTCATTATCATTTTTGCTCCCCTGTTTGCAGCCTTGTGGTTAAAAATGGGAAGAAAGCAACCGGCGACTCCCACCAAAATGGGAATAGGATTGCTTTTATTAGCGTTAGGCTATTTATGGATCGCCTGGGGTGTAAAGCAAGGCGAAACACAAAAAGTAAGCATCATCTGGCTGACCGGTCTTTATTTACTTCATACCTGGGGTGAATTATGCCTTTCTCCGATTGGTCTTTCCCTGTTCAATAAATTATCACCGCTAAGATTTGCGTCGTTGTTAATGGCTGTCTGGTTTATGGGCAACGCAGGGGGCAATAAAATGGCTGGGATATTAAGCGCCTTGTATCCGGAAGGAGGCAAAAGCACTTCATTTCTCGGTTACCAGATAAATAATCTATCAGATTTTTTTATGCTGTTCGTATTTATGGGAGGTTTCGCAGGCATCATTCTTATCCTGTTATCAAAACGGCTGCAGAAAATGATGCATGGTATTAGTTAAGACATTTGTTGACATAGCCACAAAAACAAAGCGTCCCATTTATCCTGGGACGCTTCTCCGCTAAGCAGTTAGAAAGGCGGATACAAAGCCAACAAATTAAAGACATGTTCTTGACTAGCAGTCAATCTCAAAATGTGTACGACTCAGCACTACAGAAAAGAGAGACAATAGCAGTTGGCAGGATGCTGCATTAAATTTGAAATATTTTTACCCTCAAAAAATCCAACAGTTGTTAGTTTTTGTCATAACAAACTTACTTGTGTAATATCCAATTACTTAGCAAGGTTCGCTTAGCTAACCAGCACCCCTCCAGACGATTTCCGGACAACGGGTTTTAGTTGGCCCACCCAGACTTTCTTTCCTTGTATTCTCCTCACGAGGTACATGATTCCCACGAAAATGAAGAAGAATGGTCCCGCAAAACCAAGGAGGGCAATAAACCTTGTTCCGTAAAATCTAGTCATCGGTCTTTTGAGTCTTTCGGCGATCAGGTACATGCTGGGTACCATCATTAGTGTAAGGAAGAATGAAAATATAAGCCCGAAGATAATGGTCCAGCTCAGGGGTCCCCAGAAGACGACGCTGTCGCCGCCAAAGAAAATATTTGGACGGAGGTGTTGAAAGAGCCCGGCAAAATCAATATTAAATCCAACCGCAAGGGGCAGGAGACCCAAAATAGTCGCAACGGCCGTGAGCAATACCGGTATAATCCTGATTTTACCTGCCTGGATGGCCGCTTCCCTTGTTCGCATCCCCCGGCCCCGGAGTTCATCGGTGAACTCAATGAGGAGAATCCCATTTTTTATTACGATACCTGCCAGGCCAACTACACCAACCAACACCATGATTGTTGCAATGGTCATTCCCGTAACAGCATAGCCAATTAATACGCCAATGACTGAAAAGAATATTTCGGTGACCACGATAAACGGTTTGCTCATCGAATTAAATTGTAAAACGAGGATCAGGAAGATGAGACCAACCGCAATTAAGAATGCCGTCCCCAAAAATGCATTCGTCTCAGCTTCCTGCGCACTTTGACCGCTTTGTTTTATGGAGACGTCAGGCGGTAATTTCATTTTGCTTTTGAAGTCATCGATCTTTGTCGCCAGTTCAGCATTGATTGGAGCTACCATCGTCGGGTTCAGTACATTGCTTTGCAACTGGATGGTACGTCTTACATCCTTTCTTTTGACTCCTCCCGTTGTATTGGTAAAATCAACTTTTGCTACGGCGCTAAGTGGTAATGATTTTACCTGCATGGTATTCATGTCAAAGAATGTGACACGCATGTTCATCAGGTCCGTAACATTATTTCGCAACAGGTCCTTATAGCGAACCTGGATTTTATATTCGTCTTCACCCTCTTTTATTTTGCTCACTTCTCTTCCAAATATTGCGGCGCGAATTTCCATTCCCAATTGAGCTGTTGTCACGCCTTCCATCATCGCTCTCTGCCGGTCAATATTGATTGTTATTTCAGGGTTGTTGAGGTCAACATCCGGCTGAAGATTCTCAACGCCCGCAACACGATTTGTATCGAGGTAGTTAAATAACTGAGATGCTACTGCTGCAATTTTTTCAAAATCATCACCGGACACTTCAATATTGACCGGCGGGTCCGTTGGTGGGCCACCATCTTCCTGCGCCACTTCTATGCTGGCACCAGGAATTCCTTTCATTGCAGCGCGAATAGAATCTTTAAGTGGCATCGTACTCTTTCCATGCCTCTTTTCATATTCTACAAATGATACCTGGATGCGTCCAAGGTTAGGCTGTACGCTCCGGTTATTATCCCGTGGATTGTTTGCACTTACTGCCACATTCGAAATAACACTTTCCACGATGCTACCCGGCGCAGCAGGTTTTTCATTTCCCAAAACTTTCAGCACCCTTTGTTCCAATACCCGAGTTACGCTGTCTGTATGCTTCACATCGGTACCGACCGGCAACTTTAAATACACGTAAACAAAATTGGGATCACCGCTTGGAAAGAAAGTTTGCTTATTGCCTCTGACCATTAACGCGATCAGCGAAATAACAAAAATTCCAAACAGTGAAACGAATGCCCACACCGGCCGCTTACCCTGCAACACCCATCTCAATAGTTTTTCGTAGTTGCGCATCAGTCCGGGCAGCGCCCTCTTCTGGAATGAATGAATCAGATCATTTAACAGGTAAGCATTGAACACCATCAGAATTGCCAACAGGAGTAAGAAGTTTGCAATGCCATGCATACCGGGCAAATGCAATACCAGACCCGCGATCAAAAACGTCAGGAACCATTTACTGCGGAAAACGGCATTCCTGGGTTTTTCATATTCTTTTCCCTCAGGCTTCATAAAACTCACCGCAAATACAGGATTGAATATAAAAGCTACAATCAGGGAGGCAGCCAGCGTTAGAATGAGAATAGTCGGGAGATAGATCATAAACTTACCGATCAAACCTTTCCAGAATAAAAGTGGAAAGAAAGGAGCCAGCGTTGTTGCAGTTCCCGCCAGGACGGGCACAAACACCTCCCCCGCCGCTTCCTTTGCACTTCGGACAATCGGAACTCTGCCATTATCATAAATACGGTGTGTGTTTTCAATAACCACAATGGCATCATCCACAATAATACCCAGCCCAAACAACAACCCAAACAAGACGATGAAATTGAGAGTAACGCTTGTGCCAATGATTGCATCGGCAACAGGTAAGAACAGAAATGCAACAAATACGCTTAAAGGAACGCTCAGCGCCACAAAAAAGGCATTGGTAACGCCCATGAAGAACATTAAAATAATCAATACGAGTACGAATCCAATCACGATGGTATTAATCAGTTCATTGAAAGATGTCTTTGTTAGTTTACTTTGATCGCCGGTGATCACTACTTTTAAATCCTTCGGCAAATCGTCTTTGTCCTGCATGTCTTTTACTGCCGCCTTGATCTTATCCGCCGCATTGATCAGGTTTTCACCCGATCGCTTTACAATGTTGATCGTAACCACATTTTGTCCATCAAGCCTGGCGTAACTGTCCCTTTCCTTTACGGTATCTTTCAGTTCAGCAAAATCCCTTAAATAAACAGAAGCCCCCTGAGCACTACTTCTTACAACAATATTCTGCAAGTCTTCTACCCCCGTGAACTGACCTTTTATTTTTAAAGTACGTTTCATAGTGCCGCTTTGTATCAAACCACCGGTGATGTCCATATTTTCCCTCGATACTGCATTTTCAATATCTGTAAAGCTTATCCGGGAAGCCGCCATCTTAGCGGGGTCAACATTTATTTGTATCTCCCTTTCCGGTGCACCAACAATCTCCGCTCTCGTAATTTCTGTCAGCTCTTCAAATCGTTCCTGCAATTTATCAGCATAATCTCCAAGCTTAAGTCCATCATAGTTGCCGCTTATGTTTACAAACATTATCGGCATTTCACTAAATGCAAACTCCTGCACGTCGGGTTCCTGCGTCAGGTCTGTTGGAAGCTCTGACCTTGCTTTGTCAATAGCATCTTTTACTTTTTGTTTGGCTATTTCTGTTTTTACATCGGTATCAAATTCTACTACGATCAGGCTATAATCAGCCTGCGATGTACTTTGAATCTTATTCACCTTTGCGCCGCTGATGCCTTTCAGCTCCTGTTCGATCGGGCGAGTGACAAGATTTTCTATATCCTTTGGAGAATTCCCAACATATACCGTAACTACGGAAATAGTCGGAACTACAATGTCAGGGTATTGTTCCTTGGGCATCGTGGCAAATTTCATCAGCCCGTAGATCGTAATGATAATGGCAATGATATAGATTGCGGTCTTGTTGTCGATGGACCAGCTGGTGGGTTTAAACTCTTTGAATTTTTTAGTAACGCCTTCTAAAATTTTCATCAGAAAATATTTTTATCATCATTTGATTAAGCAAAGCTTGTTGTTCTCCGCCATTAATTGCAGGTGCATTCCATCATTACGTGCCATTAAGATCCTGAAATGAAAAAGCGATGTCGCACACTTTTCCCGCCCGGAAAATTATTGAGCGCCGGCTGTCGGAAGGCTCGTACTCACCGCCTGTCCATCGTACACTGTTTGGTACCCTTCAGAAATAATCAGATCACCGCTCTGCAAGCCACTTTTGATCTCAATTACTCCTTCGTATGATTCTCCCACAACTATGGGCCGCTTCCTGGCAATCATTTTATCTCCGCTCTTTTCGGCCACAAAAACATATTTACCTTTCTCATCTGTCTGTACGTAATTCACCGAAATGGTAACGGCATTCTTTGTTTGATAATCGAGGATCTTTACAGTTGCCAGCTGGTTGGGTTTTAACACGGGATCAGGCGGCAACTTTGCTTCAACAGTAAAAGACCTTGTCGCGGGATTAACGGCAGCGCCCACAACACTCAAAGTTGACTTGTATGGTGGATTGCCGGATTCGGGAACATCTACCTCCACTTTGTCGCCCTTTTTTATACGTGAGGAATAATTTTCAGGAACATCCGAAACCATTTTGATGTTGCTGTTATTGACAATTTTTATCTGGCCGGCCCTGGGATCTGCTGCAGTTTGAGGTGAAAAGAACTCACCCACTCTTACATTAAGCTGGTCGATTGTACCACTTATTTGAGCCGTGACATTGGTTTGACTAACCTGCTCCTGCGCCGCACGAACCTGTGACTCTGCAGCCCGCAGCTGGCTTTGCAAGGCCGCAACTTCGGCCTTTGCATTGATTACATTAATTTCCGCACCGATGTTTTGTTTCCATAAGTTTTGATGTCGTTCATAAATGGTCTGCGCTTGCTCCAACCTTGCTTTTAACACAGCTGCCTGTTGTTGTGCACCCACCAGGGCCTGCCTCGGCAACGCATCATCCAGTTTCAAAATGATTTGACCCTTTCGAACCGGGCTGCCAGTTTTCAGGTAAACAGCTTTTACAACGCCACCCATTCCCGCGGGTGATACGTACGCGACATCCTCCGCGTCGATCTTTCCCTGCAGCTCAATATAATGGGTAAAGTCCTGGGACGTTACCGTATCTATAGTTACCAGCTTTTGAGCATGCCCCGAAGTTGGATCAGCTTTTAATAATTGTTCTTCAACCTGCCGGATCTGCGCATCCAGTCCATTTTTTTCGTTTTTCAATTTTTCAAGTTTGGCCTTCAAATCGCCAACCTCAGCCTTCTTATCCTTTGCTGCTTTCCCGTTGCAGGCAACAAACCCTGAAACTATCGACATCGCAAGTGCCACGACCAGTACTTTTTTCATATCTCTTATTTTACAGTTCTTTTTCTAAAAATGATTTATAGTTTTCCGGTAGCCTTTAAGAAGTCAACTTTTGCAATTACCGCTTCATACAAGGCAGTAATATAATTTGTCTGTGCATTCTTCAGCTCGGTCTGCGCAGTATTGATTTCCGTTTGTGAACCTGTTCCGGCAGCGTATTTCCTTTCCGTTTGATGAAAGACCTCTTCGGCTAAATCCATATTCTTTTTCTGGAAGTCGAGCGTTGAAATGGACGTGCGAAAATTATTCTTTGCAACCTGGATATCGTGATCAATGGAAAGCTTAAGATTCTCCCTTTCGTTCACGCCCTGTTCCAATTCCAGCCGGGCTTTTTGAATTCTTGCATTCTGTGCAAATCCTGTGAAGATGGGTATATTAACATTCAGGGTTACCGCGGCAATATCGAACCAGTCGCCGTGCCTTAAAAAGTCAAATTCCGGTCGCTGCGCATTTTTATTATAATAAGCATTCAGGCTTAAGGTTGGATACTTGCTCAGTTTGTAGCGCCGCAGATTATATTCACTGAGCCGCACTCCCAAATCGGCATATTGGTATTCTTTTCGTTGCGCATAATTAAATGCTCCTGCATCCAAAATTCCATCTCTTACCTGGTTATAGTCGAGCGTATCGGTCAATACCAACTCTTCATTCAATGGCATGCCCATCAACATTTTCAGCCCCAGGTAACCGTTGTCAATCTGTGTCAGTGTTTTTGTTTTTTCCGTTTGCAGATTGGTTAGCGATACGCTGACTTTGTCGACATCTAGTTTTTCGGCAAAGCCATTTTCATAAATGATCCTTGTTTCCCTTAACAGCTTTTCGAGCCGTTCAATGTTTGCATCTAACAATTCGGTTTGACGCCTGCTGACCACCAGCTGATAATATATTTTATAGATATTGGTCTTGACCATTTCTTCCGTGACTTCAGCATTTTTCTGCTGGAATTTCATAACTGTTGACCTTGCCTGTAAACCAACAAATACCTGCCCGTCAAACAAAAGCTGGTTTAATTGGGCACCAAATGTTGCGTTGTATCGAAGTCCGAATGCAACTTTCTCAAACGTCCCAGGTTGACCTCCAAAAAACTCTGCTGGTATCAGGCTTACAGGCAATTTGGCGTTGTAGGTCATAGACCCGCTACCGCTTACCTGGGGAAGAGCCGCAGCCGTCAGTTCACGGTTTGTCTGCTCCTGCACCTGTACATTTAGCAATGCATTTTTTACCTGTACATTGTTTTTACTTGCATACTCAACAGCCTGTTTCACTGAAAACTCATGCCTGGCTGGTTGCAGGCTATCACTGTTTGAAGTTGTATTTTGCGCGGCGCCAAAAAGGGGAATCCATCCCAAAATGATCATCCATGCCTGCCGTCTATTTTTTGGTCTCCTCATGCTCAATATTTTTTTGTCGCTGTTGATTATATTTCTGTATAAGTTTATGACCCTTTATAGTGGCAAGCCCGTAAACAAAATGTTGGATGATCTCTTCAGACAGTGCGGCCAGTTTAAACCTTCCGGGAGGAAAGATGGCCACATTAAAAGGAATCATCATTGACTCTACTCTAAACTTGCAAAGGACGTCTACTGTAAAATCTGTTCTGTATAACTCATCCCTGATTCCCCATTCAATATTCTTCTTTATCATCTCAGCGAGAAACTTGTCTTTATACGCTTTAAATCGCTGAAAAGACCGGTAATGAAATTTCTCGAGGTCATACAATAACATTGGGTTCATGTTGCTTAGCTCTTCTGTTATATATTCCATGCTTAGGAATATTTCATGAATCGCATCCGTGGCATCCTGGCGGCAACCCAGGCATTTTTCTTCAACTCCGCTGATATGACCTTCAATTACAGCATCAACCAGCTCATCCTTGTCGGCGAAATATTGATACAGGGTTTTTTTTGACATCCCAAGGTTGTTGGCTATATCGTCCATAGACACAGACCTGATACCAAACTGCATAAACATCTCTTCTGATTTCACCAAAATGCGTTCTTTCACATCCATCCTCTAAAATTGAGCGTCAAAACTATGGAAACTTTTTTTGTTGCCAAAGTTTCCAACGTTTTTTTTATGTTATTTATCTTTTAGATTATGACGTTTAAACTGAAGCATTTAGCATTTTAACAGGGCAAACAGTCACAAACACAGTTCCAAACTTTGCTAACTTCGTTGCAAATACAACTGCCATGGTTCAGGGGACCGAGAAGCCGGGACGCCGGCAACTCAAAAAAGTTTTCAACTATTTTATACAGGGATTTATCATACTGGCTCCCATAGCTATTACACTTTATGCATTATATTGGCTGTTTGACAAAGTGGACCGCATATTGCGACCCTATTTAGACATCCCGGGCCTTGGATTCCTTATCATCGTTGTATTCATTATACTGGTAGGATGGATAAGCTCTACATTTTTAATGACCAGCTTCATTAGTTTTTTTGATCAGTTTATGGAACGTACGCCGGGCATTAAATTTATCTATTCGTCCACCAAAGACTTTTTTGAGTCCTTTGCGGGGCACAAAAAAAGATTCAGCAAATCAGTACTTGCAAATATTTTTTCCTCGGATGTCTGGATTATCGGCTTTTTAACTGATGACGAGATGGAAAAATTTGAAATGGGATCGGATAAGGTAGCGGTATATGTTCCGCAGGCTTACAATTTTGCCGGACAGTTATATATTTTGCCCAGGGAAAGAGTACGGAGGATCGACGGCATAACATCCGGCGAAGCGATGAAGTATGCTGTTACAGGCGGTGTAGTAGACCTGGATGCAGAACGAGAAAAACCGGCGATTAAGTCGCCAGGCAATTAACCTTAACAAAGAATGTAATTTGCCGTTCAACCTTGATGCGAAAAATACTTTTAGCTGTCATCCTGCTTTTACTGTATCACAATAGTTTTTGTTGGGGATTTTATGCCCACCGTAAAATCAATTACTTCGCAGTCTTCCTGCTTCCTCCGGAAATGATGGTTTTATACAAACCACACATTGATTTTTTAGAAGAACATGCTGTTGATCCTGACAAAAGAAGATACGCCATTGCAGAAGAAGGCCCCAGGCATTTTATCGATATTGACCATTATGGATCTTTTCCGTATGATTCATTGCCCCGCAAATGGAATGATGCCGTCGCCAGGTATTCAGAGGATACATTACGGGCGTATGGAATTGTCCCATGGTGGCTTCAAATTATGCTTTACCGCCTCACTGATGCATTCAAGGAAAAGAATCAGTCTAAAATTCTAAAATTATCTGCCGAAATAGGACATTATGTTGCGGATTCACATGTTCCCCTGCATGCCACAACAAACCACAACGGACAATACACGGATCAGAAGGGCATCCATGGTTTTTGGGAAAGCCGGATACCGGAGCTACTTGCAGAAAAGGAGTGGGATTTTTTTATTGGCAAAGCAGAATTTTTGAAAAATCCGGCAGACTTTATTTGGGCGAGAGTATTGGAAAGCGGGGCCGCCGCGGACACTGTTCTTAAATTTGAAAAACAGCTGTCACTTAGTTTTTCTTCCGATCAGCGTTATTCCTTTGAAGAACGTAACGGGGTAACTGTTCGTCAATATTCCTCAGCATATACAAGAGCTTACAATGACGTGTTGCGGGGAATGGTGGAGCGCAGGATGCGTCAATCCATTTTTGCAGTGGCTTCCTTTTGGTATACCGCATGGGTCAATGCAGGACAACCTGATCTTACGAAACTAAGTAACACCAGCTTTTCGCCTGAAGATCTGAAAGAATTTGAAACGCTGAACGCCGCATGGAAAAACAGCCCGCTGACGGGACGTGAACACGAGTGACAGCAAGCATAATAATAAACAATTTTCCGGGTCACACATAAACAATAATACCTATATTTGACATGATGATGGTGGAAACCGTTATTGCCCTGTAAAATAGATTAATCCTCCCCTTTTAGTATTGGTGTTTATTCTTACCCCTTTACGGAGCAATTAACTTTTTACCATGACGAAGCACATTCTATCGCCTGTTTTATGTTTGGTCTTTTTGCAGGCATCAGCTCAAACAACATTAATTGCTTACGGATCAAGCTGGAAATA
>Ga0111538_10001301_pt1 | contig 34956 bp, 25 predicted proteins | sample SoiMethybrSBSTD1_FD_79669 | JGI IMG/M metagenome (GOLD analysis project Ga0111538, IMG submission 79669) | Bulk soil microbial communities from a Populus tree surrounding site in Tennessee, USA - Soil MetaG P. TD hybrid SBSTD1 (version 2)... | ecosystem: Environmental > Terrestrial > Soil >...
CTCTCCGAAGGCCCGCCCGCAGCCTTTCCATTCTTGTCGCCGCCCCCATGCGGGCCGGCAGCTTGAGCGGCTTCGCCTTTTTCGCTGCCGCATCCGGCCATCATGGGGGAAAGGAGAAGAAGGACCGCAAGGACGGCGGGGAGAGGATTCGCGAGCCTGGGGGACATCGGATACCTGGAGCTGAGGGCTTGGACTCCCCGAACGTTTTTCGTTCCGGGGGCGTCCGATCATGAACAAGTCCGGTCGTTGTCGCAAGACCCTGGGTGGACCTGCCCAGGTTTATTGGTTCGACGGTGCGGACCACGATTTCGTTCAGCTTGATCCCGGCCCACCAGGGATGCGACTTTATGGAATCCCACGGGCACGAAGAAAGTTTCCACCTTGGAGTGAAGAATGATTCGGACTCTGATCGGGGTGCTGGTTCAGGTCACGTTGCTCGGGGTGACAAGCGCCGTGGCTGCTCCCGCCCCCCCCCCCCGCGAAATCGGCGCGCTCGTGTTCGATGGGGTCCCAGAGATTCCGGATCGCATCGTCCAACGCATGAATCAGTACCAAAACGTGAGATCCGCTGCCCCCCAAGATTGGTGGCCGGGAGGCGGTCTCCTCATCGCCACTCGATTCGGGGATACGGTTCAGCTTCATCGCATCGCCGCTCCGGGGGCCGATCGACGTCAGATCACGTTCTTCAAGGAACCGGTCTCCGGCGGAGGCTTCGGGAACGAGGCCGACTGGCTCATCTTCACCCGCGATGTCGGCGGCAATGAGATGTCGCAGATCTACCGCCTTGATCTCGCCACCGGAAAGGAAGCGCTGCTCACCAAAGGGGATGGGCAGAACGGCGACCTCGTCTGGTCGAACGATCGCAAGCGCATTGCGTACCGGAGCACGGTGCGCAATCAGAAAGACCACGACATCTGGAGGATGGATCCGCTGCGTCCGGAGAATCAGGAAATCATTCTGGAAGCGGAGGGATATTGGTCGCCACTCGATTGGTCCCCGGACGATTCGTTCCTTCTGGCGGCGCAGTTCATTTCGGCGAACGAATCGTATCTGTGGCTCGTCGATCCGCGGCGCCACACGAAGAAACCGGTCGGCAATCACGAAAAGGTGAAGGGTGAGACGATTTCGTACGGGCAGGCGGCTTTCGATGAAAGCGGCGAAGGCGCGTTCCTCACTTCCGACGAAGGCAGCGAATTCCGCACGCTTCGCTGGATGCGCTTGGGCACGACGAAGGCCGAGCCTCTGACCCAAGACATCCCCTGGGATGTCCAGGCCTTCGTTCTCTCGCGCGATCGCAAGCAGATGGCTTTCACCATCAACGAAAACGGAACGTCCAAGTTGTTCCTCATGGACATAGGCACGCGCAAACGAAAGGAAGTTTCCATTCCTTTCGGAGTGGCGTCGTCGCTGGAATTCAATCCGGACGGAACAGCGTTGGCGTTTGCGCTGGATTCCCCGTCGAGCCCGAAGGATGTGTACACGCTCGATATCGGCTCGATGAAGGTGACGCGCTGGACCGAGAGCGAGGTCGGCGGCCTCGATCCCAAGAGCTTCCGCTCCTGTGAGATCGTGAGCTACCCAACGTTCGACGACGCGAAGAAGGGCAAGAAGCGCACCATTCCGGCGCTCGTGTATAAGCCCGAAGGATCGGGGCCGTTTCCGGTGGTCATCAACATTCACGGCGGCCCGGAGAACCAGTCGACGGCGGCATTCTCCCCGATGTCGCAATACTATTTGAACGAACTGCGCTGCGCGGTGATCTATCCGAACGTGCGCGGCTCGAGCGGATTCGGAAAGACCTACCTCAAGCTGGACAATGGAAAGCTGCGCGAAGATTCCGTGAAGGACATCGGGGCCCTGCTCGATTGGATCGCGACCCAACCCGATCTCGACTCACGGCGCGTCTCGGTGATCGGCGGGTCGTACGGTGGATACATGAGTCTTGCTTGCCTCACACACTACAGCGATCGCTTGAGCGGCGGGGTGGACATCGTCGGCATCTCGGACTTCGTCACGTTCTTGGAAAACACTTCGGAATACCGGCGCGATCTGCGGCGTGCGGAATACGGGGACGAGCGCGATCCAAAGATGCGCAAGTTCTTGGAGGGCATCGCCCCGACCAAAAACGCGGGCAAGATTCGTGCGCCGCTCTTCGTGATTCAAGGCGCAAACGATCCGCGCGTTCCGGCATCGGAAGCGGAGCAGATCGTGCGCCTGGCGCGCAAAAACGGCGTGCAGGTCTGGTCGCTCCTGGCGAAGGACGAAGGCCACGGCTTCCAGAAGAAGGCGAATTCCGATCAGATGGGATATGCCGTCTCGCTCTTCTGGGAGACGTTCTTGTTGGGCGACGGGCTCACCACGGGGATCGACTGATCGAGGGAGGCGCATCCCGCGACTTCACGACCCGTTGGCATCCTCGAAGCGGTTCAACTCGCGATTCTTGCGCACTTGGTCTGGATCGAACACCCGCCCATTCATCGCGATGTAGACGCCGGGCGGCATCGTTTGCGCCGCGGCAACGGCCACGGCGATGTTGAAGATGGCGTCGGAGGACTTGAAGCGCGCGGGAGAAAGCGATCCGGTGAGCGCGATGACCTTGTCGGGAATTCCGCGCAAGGCCTTCGCCGTTTCGACCATCGTGTCCGTGCCGTGGGTGATCACGACGGAGCGCTCCGGGCTGCGCAGCACCGCTTCGCGGACCATGCGGCGATCCTCGTCGGTCATGTCTAGGCTGTCCTTACGCAACACGGATTCGACCACGAAATCCAGCGAGACCTGCGAGTCCTTCAAGATTTCCGCGACGAGCGACTCGCCGATTTCATATTGGCTCTTGGCGTCGAAATAGACCTTGTCGATTGTGCCGCCGGTCGTGAGGAAGCGAATTCTCATGCCGCCGCCGTTTCTGTCGCCGCCAACAACTTTCCACTCACGCGGAGCTCCTGACCCGTTTCGCCATCGCGATCGCATCCGGAAAGAATCCGAGAAAGTCCTCCTCCAAGAGGTCGGCGTGTTCGTCGAGCTCGTGGATTGCGCTGCCGAGCGGATTCTCATGTCTCATGCGGCGGGACATCCCCTGCAGAGTGCGGGCGATTCCATCCCGCTCTCGATAGGACACAAGCAAGTTCGTCCGCAAGAGAAATTGCAGAAAAGGCCGGGCGCGTTCGGGAAATTCATCCGGATGCATTCCGATCTCCTGGGCGACGCGAACGGCAAAGGCTGCGAGCGATGCTGAGGCGAACTTCGACCAATGGTGGGCCAGGAAATAGTCGTATTGGATGTCGACCAAGACGCCGGCATAGCGGCGGTACGGAAAGCGCAACCGTGCTTTGCTTCGGGCCACGATGGGGTGGTCGTCGGTGAAGGAATCCACCGCACGATGGAAACGGATTCCTTCCACAAACTCGGGGCTCATTCTCTCTCCGGGCTCGCCCGGCGGCGGAAGCGGCCCGCGAAAGAAATCCCCGGCCATCGAGCCGGCGATCGAGCGGCCGGCGATGTCGGCGAGAAGACAGTGAGCGAGATGATTCATCCCGAGCGCGGCGCGAGATCCACCAATTCCACGGAGGCAGGCACGAGCTCGGCGGGAAGAAAGTGGCGGGCGACGCGTGCGAATCGGTCCGGTGCGTCGGTCGCAAGAACGGTCACCGACCGGCGAGGCTGCTTCGCATCGCGGGCGAGCTGGTCGGTTTGCAGCGCCTGCTGGACGAACTCCGCCGTCGTTTCCGCGGAATCGACGATCGCCACTTGCTGGCCGACGACGTGTTGGATCGTGTCACGCAGCGGTGGAAAGTGCGTGCATCCCAAGACGAGAGTGTCGGGCGCGGGTGATTTGCCGTTCAAGAACACGGCGTTCAAGTATTCGCGCGCCACGGCTTCGACGATCGGACCGCTCGTCCATCCCTCTTCCGCCAACGCAACGAAGATCGGGCAGGCGATCGAGACGACCTCGGCGTCGGGAAGATGGCGATGGATCTCGCGCACGTAGGCGCCTTCGCGCGCGGTGCCTTCCGTCGAGAGCACCGCGATGCGGCGCGTGTGCGTCGCGCGGGTTGCCGCGGCGGCACCGGGCCGCACCACACCCAACACCGGCAGGCCGCGGAATTCTTTCTCCAGTGCATCGAGCGCGATGGCCGAGGCCGTGTTGCACGCGACGACGAGCAGCTTGATGCCGCGTTCGGTCAGCGCATGTGCCGCCCGCACCGCATAGCGCGTGACCGTCGCGGCGCTCTTCGTTCCGTAGGGAAGGCGCGCCGTATCGCCCAAATACACGAACGATTCGTTGGGAAGATGGCGCTCCAGTGCGGCGAGAACGGTGAGCCCGCCGATTCCCGAATCGAAGATTCCGATCGGAAGATCGCTCACTCCCGCTCCGGTGACTTCGGCCGTGAGTGGCGCAGCTCGAAAATGCGCACCAGCACGTAGGCGATGAGCGCGACGGTAAAGAAGACCAGCAGCATCCAGGCGATCGACTGCAGCGTTTGGATAATGGTGCTGTAGATGTCGAGGGTCCACCGCTCCCAATTCAGAACGAGCACCTTTTCATCGGGGCTGTTCGGATTGACGTAGCGTTCCAGCGCCCAGATCCGAACACCGCCCGAGATCCCCACGACGAAGATCGCGAACTTCACATACTTCAGCCAGGCATTGGAAATGTCGTCGGCGACGATGCGATTCAAGATGCCCTGGATGGGCTTATCGAAGATGCGCACGACGATGAAGCAAGCCAGAACCGAGACCAGGAATGTGACCAGCAAAAGTGTCAGGAACATGAGCGGATTCCCTCCGGGGAGGAGGTTAGATGTAGGTGCTCATCACGGCAAGGCGAGGAATCATCCGCCTATCTGTAAAGGCTCTTGATCTTGCCCCAAGTGAAGGGCTGAAGACTGACTGTTCCACACCCCACTCCCCAAGCCCCGACTTGTCCACAAACTGAATTGACCTTCTGAGCGCATGGAGATGTGTCGCTGACCGTGAGATCGAACTCATCAAGATCGCAGAATTGAGGATCCAGAAAAAAGTCGAGGGGCTGAACCTGCCAGCCGTTTCCGAAATCTCCGCCGTAATTCTCCCAGTAGTCATTACATCCACCTTCCAGAAGTCGGCCAGAAAGATTCATCACTGCACCATCTCCAGTAGAGTGGCACACAATGTTGTTACTGAACTCAAAGGCGGGCGCCACATTACTCACTGAAACAGCTGATCCGCCATTTTCAGAATGGCATCCTACAAATGTATTCTGCGATATGATGAGCTGTGGAGAGGGCTCCTGCACGGCAATCCCGCCACCACCTTCAGCACTGTCAAATGCAAATGTATTGAATCGAATCGATCCACTGAGCCCTCCCCCTAAGAGCAGCCCTCCACCGATGGAATACCATCGTGATGGCACATTTCCCATGAAGAGATTCCTTTCGATGACAACGGGCTTTATTGTGCCGATCGCTGCTCCGCCTCCGGGTAGGAATGCCTCATCGTTCCCCTTGTTTCCAACAAATTCACAATCGGTAATCGTGACAGCGGGCCCTGGAGCGCTCCAGCCAGCGTAGAGACCAAGACCCTTGTTTCCTTCCAGTCTGGTTCTTCGCAATTCAATATCTGCTTGATCGATGAGAGCGACGCCAGCGAGGCCACCAACGCTTCCTCCGTTATTGAAGCTTACTTCCGAATCAAGAATAACGAGGTCGCAGTGGTTCCCCTGGACGGCGATCCCGTGTTGGCCAAGTTGGTTTCCATTGATCTTGCACGACTTGATTACGATGCTGTCCGAGTCGATCCCGATGACTGCGGCGGCGTTGCTCCCAGCTCCAGTAATCGTCATGCCTTCGAGAACGACATCTCCATGCGGCTCATTCGCCAAGAGAAAGGTGTCCAAGAACCCCGGACCACTCCCGCCGGCATCCACAATTGTTGCGTCGGCTCCACCGGTACCAATAATCGTGAGGGGCGCTTTGAGAAAACCGCATGAAGTGACGATTTGATCAACGCTGCCTAGGTGGACAATTCTCGTTTCGCGATGAGTCCAGTTCCCTGGAGCGACAAGAATCGAATCGCCGGGAGCAATCCCGTCAATGGCAGCCTGAATCGATGAAAAGTCTCCGGGGACGTGGAATTGCCGAGAGGACGCCGCCTCAGGCGCAACGGTAGAGAGAAAGACAACAAGGAGAAGCCTGCGACTGACAGGGATCTCTCCGATCCGTTTCATATGCATCCTCAGCAGGGAATCTGCTTCGGTGATCCGCCCTCTCATTGTCCGGAATTGCGACGTCCGATTTCAATGCGCAATTCATGCGTTCTTGACCGGGTCAATCCACCCTCACCACCAGCCCCTTCAAATAACTCCCCTCCGGAAACGCCAGCAAGACCGGGTGGTCGGCGCCTTGCGAAAGACGCGCCACGATTCGCGCTTCACGCTTTGCATCCAACGCCGCATCGGCCACGATTTTTTGGAAGAGCGCGGGGTCGACGAGGCCGGAGCACGAGAACGTCATGAGCACGCCGCCGGGATTCAGAAGCTTCAGCGCCAGAAGATTGATGTCTTTGTACCCGCGCGCCGCCTTCTCCAAAACGGCCTTCGAATCCGCGAACTTCGGCGGATCCAGAATGATCACGTCGAACGAGCGACGTGAATCACGATACTGCCGCAACACTTTGAACACGTCGCCTTCGACATTTTCCATCTTCGCATCGCCGAGCCCGTTGAGCGCCGCATTGTTGCGCGCCATCTCCAAAGCACCGGCCGAAGTTTCGAGATTCGTGACCTTCCCGGCACCGGCCGCCAGCGCTTGCACGCCGAACGCCCCGGTATACGCAAAGGCGTTGAGCACGTCTTGGTCCGCCGCCCATTCGCCAATGCGCAGTCGATTCTCGCGTTGATCCAAGTAGAAGCCGGTCTTGTGTCCTTCGACGACATTGACGAAAAACCGGCACTTTCCTTCTTGGATTTCGAGAAGCTCCGGCGGCGCATCGCCCGTCATGACACCCGTGCGAAGCTCGAGTCCTTCCTTCTCGCACACGTCCGCGTCGGATCGTTCGTAAATTCCGCACGGTGCTGCAGTTTCCAGCAGCGCACGCATGATCTCATTGCGCCACCGCTCTACGCCGGCCGCGAGGAATTGCACGACGAGGAATTCTCCATAACGATCGACGTGCAACCCCGGCAAGCCGTCGGACTCGGCGTGCACCAAGCGATATGCGGTCAGGTCGTCCCGCTGCGCCAAGTCCTCGCGCCGCCGTATCGCCCGCTCGATCCGCCCACGAAAAAATGCGGCATCGATTTCCTCGGCGACATCGAAGGTCCACATGCGCACCGCGATCTGCGATGGCGGGGAATACGCGCCGCGCGCCAAATCGACGCCGTCGGCAGAAACCACCCGCACGGTCTCCCCGGACTCCGGCTCGCCCTCGATCCGATCGATGGCGCCCCGAAAGATCCAGGGATGGCGATTGCGAACGGACTTGTCGCGGCCCGGTTTGAGAACGACCGACTTCACGCCAAGCCGTGCGCCCTCTTGATGCGTTCGATTTGGCGAAGATGCACGCGGTCGTGTCCGGCGATCATCTGAACGATCCGGGTGACGCTCTCCGGCCCGCGCTCTTGGTGGTGGCCGACGCGTTTCATCTCCTCGGGGCGCAGCGACTTCAAGAGGCGCAGGTTTCTTCCGCGCAGGGCGTCGAGCTCCTCGAGGATTTCAAGCAAATTGCCGTCGTTGTAGCGCAGCTGGGCAGCCCACAAATCCTGATCGTAGGCCTGAATGGGCGGCTCGTCGTGCGTGACGGTCATGCGCACTCGATAGCCGTACACCATTTCCGTGTCGACCAGATGATTCAACACCTGCAGGATGGACCACTTTCCCGGCTTCTCCGCGCGCCGCAGATCTTCGTCGGAAACTCCCCGAATCGCTTTTTCGAGCGCCGGCTGCAACTGGCCCATGACTTCGATGGGATCGTCTTTGCCCAAGAGAGCAAGCAAATCGTTGATGTACTGCGTGGAGCTCGTCTGTGCCGTCGTTGCGGGATTCAATTGTGACATCGTAAACCCTCCTAGAAGAGCGCCGTGATGCGTCTGCATTCTCACTTCAGCTCGAACTTCACCGTCACGACCGCACGAATCGTCTTGTCGATCGAGGACGTGTCGAACCAACCTTCGCTGGAGATTTCCGAAGAGTAGATCGGCGTGATTTGAAACACACCTTGCTGCGCCCACAGAAGACGTCCCAGCTTCGATCCGCCCTTCTCCGCGATCGCCTTGGCGCGCAGCCTGGCATCCGCAGCCGCTCCCCCCAACATCTCGATCTTGAGATCGTTCAGCTTCGTGTAATGAAAGGCCGGCTCCCAGGATTGCAATTCGACGCCGTCCCGCAAGAGAAACGTCACGCCTTTCGATACTTTCGCAACTTGGTGAACGTCCGGCGACCGGACGGAAACGGACTGATTCATCTCGTAGATTTCGATTTCGTTCGTCGGCATCCCGGTCGGACCCATCCGGTAACGAACCTGAATCGTCGCCGCCGTATAGGTGACTTCTTCGTCCTTCACTCCTTCTTTCTTCAGGTACTCCAGAACCTTGGCGAGATTGCGCTCCATGGTCGCGTACGCTTCGCTGATCTGCGTGGAGCGCGCCACGAGATTCATGGTCCAGATTGCGTAATCCGACTGAATGGGTTTCTCGGCGAAGCCCTTCACGGTGACGCTGCGCTTCGTGCCGCGGATTTCCTTCGCCACGCCGCCCAGATAGAACAATCCCAAGAATCCCAGAACCACGATCGCCACCACGGCCTGCAATACGGACGCGACGGGACGGCATCCGCTTGCATTGGAAAAGAAGCTCACCGGCGAGTCCTTGGTTCGGGAGGGACTTCCATTTCGAAGTTGAAGCGGCTCAAATCACGCTTGAGAGGGTAGCGCAGATCCCGCCATTCCCTCCAGTCCTCCCGTCCGTGCGCCGACCAGAGCGTGGCGGTCTCGCCATTGCTCGCCGGAATGCGCGTGATCTCTTGCAAATCGCCGCGCGGCGGCGAGCTGCGGCCCACATAAAACTGCGGCTCACGAGATGGCGTCTCCGAGTACTTCGCATACACGACCCAGGTGTGGTGCCCCAAGGTCCATCCGTCGCCCGGCTGCCACTTCCACAACGGCTCGGCCAAGTTGTAGAGCACCATCGAGTCCTCGACCGCCGCGCGCAAATCTTCTTCCAGAAAGATCGTGTGCTCCCCGAAGGCTCGGTCGGCCGTGTAGGGCGGCACGCGCTTCGGCCAAACGAGCCCGATGCAGACGAGCGTCGATGCCGTGAGCAACCAGGACGGAAAGCCGGAACGAAGCGCCACCACGACCGGAAGAAGTGCCACCGGCATGAAGTAGTGCACATTCTTGCTGGGCGAGAGGAGAAAGAATGTGATCCACGCGAGCCCGGCGGCGGCGAGCCAGCGCGCAATGCGATCGCCGCGAATCCACGCGAACCCCAAGCCCAAGATCGAAAGGCCGCCGCACAAGAGCGTGGTCCAACCGGCGGCTTGCACGATGCGGGCGAGATGCTCGGCGCCGAAGCTCGCTCGACCGGCAAAGTACTTCGCGCGCCACTCGTCCATCATCGGACCGAAGGTGCCGCGCGACATGGTGAAGGCCGCCAGCGCTATGGCGTAGACCGCCGCGAACACTGCGAGCCACATTCCGGTGCGCAAAACGGATTGCCGTGCTTCGCGATCGCCGAACGCCAATCCTGCAGTTCCGAAGAGACCGACCAGCATGAGCCCGCTCGGAAACGTGAGGATGGAAAGAAGTGCGGCGAGTGCGGCGAGCCGCGGCATTTCGTCGCGCGCCAGAACGATCGCCGCCATGGCGAATCCGGTGACGATCCATTCCTCGAGCGGCGAGCAGCCCAGATCGCCGTGGAACGGGTGGTAGCCGGCGTATTGCGCGCCGACGACGAGTGACAGAAGTCCGGTGACGAGAACGGGCGGCAGCACTCGCCGCCATTCGAGAGGAACGACGCCGCCCGAAACGGAACGGCGGGCGAGATCGTAGGCGGCAAACATCATGACGCCGAGAAAGAGAAGTCCCGGCAACCGCACTGCAGCTTCCGAAATCCCTCCCAACGCCATCGAAAAGAAAACCGGATAAGCGACGAACATGAACGTGGGATAGAAGCCCCACACGCCGGTTTCGAGATCCCACTCCGGAACCGCGTGATCGAAAAGAGATAGCCCGAAGCCCATGACTTCGGTCGCATCGCCTTCCATTGCCTCGATGCGCAATTTCCCCGGCATGAGGAGAAGCCCCAAGACCAGAATGGCCGCGATCGCGGCCGCCGGGAGAAACAGCGACCTGCGAAAGTCGCCTTCCCGCGGGCGCGAAATTGCGGGCGCGCCGGGCGCCGTCTTCACCGCGAGCAGCAAAAGCGCCGCGTCGGTCGCCGCCGCGGTCAGCAAAAGACAGGTGCGCCCACCCTCACCGGCGAAGAGCGCCATCGCCACGATCCAGGCCAGCGAGAGAAGCGCGCACGAAAGAGTCAGCGCGGCGAGCGCCATCGATGCGGGCGCCGGCGCTGGGGTGCGAAATGCGCGCATCGCCAAGAGTCCCGGCGCCATGAACACGCCGAAGAAGCCGGCCAGGAGAGCAATCGCCGCCAAGACATCACGAATCCAGGACGTATCGCGCGGCGGCAGGAGAACCACGTCGGCGAACGCGCGGCCGTCCATCGCGGCAATCGCTTGAATGGAAAGTGCGGCAAGAAGAAGAGGTGCGAGTCCCAGCGACGCCGCGCGCAGCACGGCTCCGCCGCCGCGCATCATCGCGCTGGTTTCTCCGCGCGGATGCGATCCAGCGTTTCGGGGAGATCGCGCCGCAAGCGCACGAGCGCGGAGAGATCGTCGGCGATCGTCTTCAGGAGCTCCACCCGCGTGTCGAGATCTTCGATCCAGCTCACCGGCACCTCGCTGATCTTGAATCCGGATTTCTCCGCCAAAACCAAGAGCTCGGTGTCGAAAAACCACTTCCGGTCTTGCACTTCCGGAATCAAACGCTGTGCGGCTTCGCGGCGCAAGCCCTTGAATCCGCATTGGGCGTCGCTGAAGCGCGTACCGAAGAAGAGCTTCACCAGAAAATTGTATCCACGCGAGAGGACTTCGCGCTTCAAGCTGCGAGTCGTGTCGGCTTCGGTATGCAGCCGCGAGCCGATGACCACATGGCTTCCATTGGAAAGAAGCTGGATCATTTGCGGAAACGCGGCCAAATGCGTCGACAGGTCCACATCCATATAGGTGACGAACTCGGCCGGGCTGTCCAACCAGACGGTCTTGAGCGCGCCGCCCCTCCCCTTCCTGGGAAGGCGCAGGTATTCGACTTCCTCGTATTGCGTCGCGAGCCGCCGCCCGACCTCCTCGGTCCGGTCGATCGAGGCGTTGTCGGTGATCAAGACCCGGTAGGGCTCTCGGACGTGCTCGCGAAGGAATCCCACGAGCGTAGCGATGCTCTGGGGAAGGATCTTCTCTTCGTTGTAGACGGGAATGATGACGTCGATCGCGATGCGCCGGGCGCCGCGGTCGCCAAGAGAGGACAAATCTGTCTCCCGAGCCGGAGGAATCATCGAGAGATTGTATCGCGGCGGCGGGCGCGGGCGCTATGGGGACTGCGCCTCACCACATGGTGCTCATGTGAAGAGAGGAAAAGTCTTGAGCGATTTTGGCAAGCCAGCGCGCATTCCAAAGAATCGACACGAAGATCGCCGCGCGAAGAGACCACCGCGCGATGCGCGGAGATCGCGCCAGTAGGGCGCCGATGAGGAGCGTCATCGCCGGAACGAGCTTGCACAGATGCTTCGTTTGCCGCCAATCGGTCGCGGTGAACGCAATCGCCCCCACCAAGATCCAAAGGACAGCGATCTCGCGCAGCTCCTCACCTTCGGTCGCCTCTTCGCGATAGCGCCGCCGCACGAAAAGCGCCGACAGCGCGGCAACGCATCCCGCCGCCGCAGCCAAGCACCAGATCCATCCGAAGTGTTGGGCGAACTCGAACCAGAGCCCGGCTCGCGAGGGATAGGCCGGCGCTGCGCCTCCGGCATGCGCTGTGGCTCCGGCAAAGCGGCGCAGACCATGATCGAGCAGGTGATCGGCAACGAAATCTTCGGGCGCGATCAACAAGCCATAGATCGCGAAGGCGAAGGCTCCGGCGATGAGCCCCAGGATGAGATCTTTCGAACGGCGAGGGCTCCACAAGAGAGACGCCGCGCCGACGATCACGCTCTTTTGATTGGTGAGCATGGCGAGGAATCCGGCGAGACCGGGGCCGGCCGGAAGCGAAGTCACCGCAACCCAAGCGGCGATCAGAAACGTGAGCGCGGAGATCGCGAAGTAACCGCCGTAGCCCGAGCGCACGAAGATTTCGGGAAGAGTGAACATCGCCAGCAGGAGCAGAACCGCGTCTCCCGTACCTGCGCCAATCGTGCGCAACGCGCGAAAGAGCAACATCGCCAGCACGGCGGCCAAAATGAAATTCGGCGCGCGCGTTCCCAAGAGAGCGGGATCCTTCAAAAAGGCGGGGTAAACGTTGCGTTTCCAGTGCAGCGACGTGTCGATTCGCGGCGGATTCGTGAATGCTCGAGCGATGCGATCGAAAGAGGGAGAGCGCAGCGAGGCCGGCAACTTCGCACGTTCGGCGCGGGCGGCATCGTACCCGGCGCGCACCGCTTCGAGCTGGCCGGCGAAAAGAATCGTCGGCGCATTCAAGAAGTGCAACAGCGGGGGATGCGCAAAGAAGTAGAGAGTGCTGCGGTTCGTCAGCGAGAGCGGTTCTAAATCATGGATGAGCCCGTAAGCCGTCCCCTGCACTTCCGAGTCTTGATCTTCGAGCGGCGGAACCACCCGCGTTCCGGAAATGTAAGCCGCAACGAATACGGCCAGACCGATTGCGGCCGTACCTGGATGCGGCGTGGGAAATCGTCCACCCTGCATCACGCCGGCAAAACCGGTCACCACGGTCCAAGCTCCGAGAATCATGGCATAAGAAACCGGCGACACATCGATGCCGGTGACATGGCGCGTGATCATCGCCAGGACATTCAGGAAGAAGGCCCCCGCCACGAAACGCAGCGCAATGTGGGGTGCTCGCTGCGCTCCCGGCCGCAACACGCCGGCCAGCCCCGGGGCTCCGATGGCCGCAAGACCAAGGAGCGCCGCACCGGCGAAATCCGCTTGCGGCACGACCCCGGAGAGAAATGGAATGAACGGGAGGATCAAGAGAAGCGCGGCAAGCGCACGCAGCAGACGCTCCATCAAGAAACCGCCCACGAAATCGCCGCCATCACGGAAGCGTCCTCATCATGAGCTTGCCCCCGCACCCGCAGCCCGCGCTTCTTCGAGCATCTTGGCAGCTTCAGGATCTCCCGGCGCCAATTGATTCCAGCGCAGCAGCGCGGGATACGCTTCCTCGCGCATTCCATAACGCAGGTACTCTTTGACCAGTCCTTCTTGCGCCGCGGCGCTCTGCGATATTTCGTACAAGTAGATCGAGCCGCCAATGACTTCTCGCGGCTCCAGCGCCTCCAGCCACGGATATGGTTTCGCCCCGGCATCCTTCTGCGCACCACGCGTGTAGATGCCCTGCAGATTCGTTGCACTTATCACGAGCCACTCTTCGCCATCGGGGGGAAGCACGATCCAGGGATCGAAACGCTTGTCGCGCTGCCCAGGCGGAAGAAGCTGCCACTCGATTCCGAATGCAAATGGATCGGAGGTTCCAAAGTAACAAAGGATCGCGCGGCGAACGCCGAGCTTCTCGAGACGCGCGGCAGCCCGCGGCAAGTCCTGGCCCCAATCCAAATTGGAATCACCCAGAATCCGGAATCCGCCGCGCGCCCCACCGGCAACTTCATTGAAGTAGGCCAGCTCCTGAGGATGCGCGCGAACCGATGAGGCTGCATGCCATGTCGCGAGCCCGCCCACGAGTGCCAACGCCCCCAACCCGCCCGGGAATCCGCCCCCGCGCAGCGGCCACGCCGCCAGGATCATGAGGAAGGGAAACATGGGCAAAAGGTGGCGAATGCCGAGTCCCAAGTTGGCGGCCAGATTCGTTGCCAAACAAAGCGCGGGCGGCGCCAGCACGAACACAAGGTCCGTGCGCCGCAGCCGCGGAGAAAAAAACGCGAAGGCGGCTCCGGTCACGACCAAGATGAGAAATGGAATGGTGGATTTGACGGCCAAAGTCACGAACGACGACCACCACCACCCGGAATCGCTGCGCATTCCCAAGAGGTACACGGGATGTCCCGCTTGCGTGAACAAGAGAATGTCTTTGAATCCGCGCGCGAAATCTTCCGAGGGCCAGGGGATGCGCGCGAGAAACTCGATCGGGATGCGGCGCAGGATGCCCAGCTTTCCCGCATCAATCCCGCGCCCGCGCATTCCCAAGGATTCGATCGACGTCCAGTCGTGTGCGCCGCCGTACGTGACGAACACGAGCGCCATGCTGAGCGTAACGCCGGCCACGGCGAACAAGGCCGCATGCGCGACCGACTTCCGCAGAGAACGCACCGAGGAAGGCCAAAGGGCGAGCAGGACGAGGACTGGGAAGTACGAGAACGCCGAATACTTCGTCACCATCGCGCCGGCGAAGAAGAGCGCGCCGGCCAGGATCCACAGCGCTCTTCCCGTCCGATGTGCGCACCAAAGACAGGCGACCGCGCCGACCACGGCGCACGTGAGCGGAACATCCGTGGTCACGAGCGAGGTGTGAGCAAGAATGTTCGGGCAGAACGTGAACAGAATGAGCGCCAAGAGCGCGCCTTCGTTCCCCAGAAGGGAACGCGACCAAACCCACAGGATCAAACCCAGCGCAACGCCGATGGCGATCATCGGAATGCGTCCCCAAGTGAGAACCTGTCTCCAATCCGCGCCGCCTTTGTAGATCGTCTCGCGAGCGAGGTCCCATTGCTCGCCTCTCATCCACGCGACGCTCTCGTAGGCTCCCTTCACGCCGGTCCGCGAAGCGCACCAACCGGCGAGGAGCTTCGGCAGCGCCGGGTGCTCGGCGTTCAATCGATAATCGTGGGTTTGCACGTAGGAGATTCCCGCTCCCAAATGCGCCGTCTCATCGAAGGTTGGCCCGTAAGTGCGCGCCAGGTCGAATGCGCGCAGCGCAAAGATCAGGAGGAGAAGTGCGGCGATCGAATGCGCGACCGCATCACGCACGGTAGCGGCCCGTTCGACCGAGAATTCGAGGGAGCGCCCAAAGCATCCGCCAAGCATCCTCGACCGGATCGACGCGGCTGCGCGAGTCGTTGCGCCACGTCACCGGAACTTCGCGAATATCGATTCCCCGGCGGCGCGCCAAGAGAATGAGCTCGACGTCGAATGCGAATCCTTCTTCGCGCATCTCCGCCGCCAGCGCCCGCGCGTCTTCCCCGCGCAAGAGCTTGAATCCGCACTGCGTGTCGCGAAACGGGATGCCGGTCAAGAACCGCACGAGCGCATTGAACGTCTTCCCCATTCTCTCCCGAAACCATTCTTGGCGCACTTCCAGATTCGATTCCTTCAGACCACGGGAGGCGATCACGAATCCGGCCCCGTTGCGAAACGCGCCGCGCAGGCGTTCGAGCTCTTCGATCGGCGTGGACAGGTCCGCGTCCGAAAACAACACGATCTCCCCGCGGCTTTTTTCGAAGCCGGCACGAATCGCCGCCCCCTTGCCGCGATTCTCCCCCAACGCCAGCAAGAAGAATTGCGGTCGCTCGCGCGCGAATTTGTCGGCGATGGTGCGGGTACCGTCGCTGCTCCCATCGTCGACCACCAAGACTTCGTAGCTCATTCCTGACGCGTCCATCCACTCGCCGATGCGCGCCAGCGTTCGCTCGAGCCTGCGCTCTTCATTGAAGGCCGGGACGATGATGGAGATCTGCGGCCGCAGGTCGGTCATGCGCCGATTCCGCGCGGGCGAACGTGAACCGAAGCCGACGCAATGTTTCTTTCAATGGTTCGCCGCAGGAGCAAACCCATGCCTCGAGGCGAGCTGGCGTACCGGAGGCGCACCGGCAGTCGCCGCACAGATTCTCGGGGTCTCGAGGCGAACTGTGTACCGCAGCGCGCCGGTAATGGATGCGCGCGAGGACCTGCAGTGGAGACGAGAGACCCCGAGAATCTGTGCAATTGGCGAGCTGTCGGTGCGCCGAGGAACGCATCGCGAGACGAGAGGCATGGGCGCTCCGTCGAGGCGAACCGCCGACTGCCAACAATTGCGCAGCTGGGATTCACGTTCGCCTCCGCAGAATCCAATCCACCGCCTCCGGCACATCGGTGAAGACTCGATCCGGCGGTTGCTCGGCACGAGCGCGTTCGTCTGCGCCGGTCATTACGAGCAGCGGCGTCGCGCCGGCCGCGTTGCCGGCTTGCAGATCGCGCAGCGAATCGCCGACGAAGTACGAGCGCAACAAGTCGTAGCCGTGATCGCGCGCAGCATCCAGCAACATCCCCGGGCGGGGTTTTCGGCAAGGGCAATTCTCATCGGGACGATGCGGGCATACATAGATGCCGTCGAAGCTGCCGCCGTGCAGCTCGAGAAGGCGGGCGCATTCGCGGTTGATTCGATCGACCATTTCTCGCGAGACGATCCCTTGTCCGATGCACGATTGATTCGTGCACATCGCCACCCGCCACCCGGCCCGGCAAAGCTTGGCAACGGCTTCGATTGCTCCGGGGATCGGAATGAATTCTTCGAGACGGGTGACAAATGTCGTAGGCGGCGGGCCCACGTTGAGTGTGCCGTCGCGATCGAAGAGAACGGCGGCGCGGCCACCGCCCTCATTCATGGCCGGACGAGGACGCGGGCAGTCCCGAGATTTCCGGGAAGATCGGTGCCGCGAAGAACGATCGCGTTCTCCTGTTCCGGATCGATGTCGAGCTCGATCTTGAATGCTTCCGTCTTCGAGTCGAAGATTCCGTCGGCGGGAGTCACGTTCTTCCACTCTCCTCCGTTGACCGAGGACTCGATGCGAACGACATCCGACGATGCATCTTCCAGACGTCCCGCGACCACGACTTTCTTTCCGTCGCGATGCTGTTTCGCATCCGAGAATTGCGGTGCGGTGTTGTCGACGATGAACACTTCGCTCTCGCGCACATCGGTGCGCTCATTGCCGGGGTTGTCGCGCCGGTCGCTCGCCGTCACCCGGATACGGTAAGCGCCGTCCGGAATCCCGCGCGAGTCGAAGGAGAAATTCTTCCCCTCGATGTCCTCGGCGAACTTCTTCCAGCGCGTTTCGTCGTCCTGGCGATATTCCAGATCGAACACCACCGTGTCATCGTTGGGGTCGGCGGCTTCCCATTGGATCTGGCGCAACCCTTGGGTCCACGGGGCGCGCGCCTCCGGCGGGAACTCATCCTCCGATCCGCCTTCGAACGAGTACTGAACCTTGACCCCGGCTTCCAACTGCTGGTGCAGCGTGCGCGGGCGCAGCTCGGGGACGTCTTCGTAGAAGCGATTCCCGGAAGGGACGATGCTGACCTTGGCGATGCGCGGCGGAAGATTGTTCTCCAGCGAGGAAACGCGCACGCGGCGAACGAGCGGAGTGGAACGGCCGCCGCCCTTCAACGTGGCACGCCATTGCAGAAAGCGCGTGGCGTCCAAGAACGACAGATTGCCTTCATTCCCATCCGCGTCCTTCCAGTCCGTCCAGGTCTTGTCCGGCGAATCGGTGTTGCCCCCGCGCACCGCAAGCTTCACGGAACCGCCGTCCTTGTCCCCTTCCCATTCGATTCTTCCCCAGCGCGCGAGTGAGCGCGCATCGAGCACTTCGGAGACGTATTCGCCTTCGGAGCGAAGGTCGCTCTTGCTGTGATAGACGCGCGAAGGATTCGCCGTCACGACCACCGCTTCATTCGTGCCTTCATGCGCAATTCCCACCACCTGCTCTTCCTCGGCGGAGAACAGAAGCGTTGCGCGGCCGCCGTCGGCGATCTCGAACACGCCGGCATCTTCGCCGGTGACCGCCAGAACGTGACCCTCGGGAGAAAAACCCAGGTCGTAGATCGCCGCCTGTCCCGAGGCCCAGGCCTGGCGCGTGTTGCCGGAAGGATCAATCGCATAGAGAACCGCATCGCCCGGCGTTTGCGCAGTGATCTCGAAGGGCATCGACAATCCCGTGCCGTCGGCGTTGGTCTGCGGCTCGGTCGTCTCGCGCACTTCCGCGGGAACGGCCGCCGCCGCCCAGACTTCGCCGTTCTTTCCGGCGAGAACCGCGCTCACCTCACCTTGCGGGCAGTCGAACAACACGCGCGCTTCTCCGGAAGGCGAGACCCGCACGACGAGCCCGCGTCCTTCCGTTCCCAGAATCAAATTGCCTTTGCCGTCGAACGAGAGACAAACGACGTGATTGTCTTCCGTCTCGAAGATCTTTTCCGCTTTTCCGGATTCGGTGTCGATGCGCAGCACCGCACCCGGGGAACCGACGGCCGCGTACAGTTTCTTGTCGGGTCCGATTTCCAAATCCCAGGGATACGATTCGGTGAGATCGTAGAGCACCGATCCTTCACCCTTTGGATTGATGCGATAGATCAAGCCTTCCGGACCCGCGCCTGCGTACACCTGGCCTTTGTCGTCGACGGCGATCGAGAACACTTCCAGCGACGCGCATTGGAAGAAGGACGTGGCCTTCTTTCCATCCAAACGATACACGCGCCCCTCGTCGCCCGTGCCGATGTACACCGCTTTTGATTTCGCATCGATCGCCACATCCCAGAGATACGGCTCTTCGATCTCCGCGATCTTTTCCAGTGCTGGAGCCAAACGCAACGAGCCATCCGCCAACACGGACACGCCTTCGGGATCTCCCTTGGAGAATTCTTCCGAGGTGTCATGGATCCAGTACTTGGGGGAAACCGCCGACGCGCTTCCCGCAAGAAGGAGTGCCGCAGGCAAAACGGCGAGCGCCGCGAAGAGGCGGCCGCCGGATTTCGAGGGGTCGTTCTTGCTCAAGGATTCTCCTTCTGCACCTCGAGGCGGACGGTGTGGCCGCCTTGCACGAGACGATTCGATGCGACGCGTTTTTCGGCCACCAGCTCTGCCGGGAGGTCCTCCTCGATTCCGCTGCGTGCAGCGGAACGCATGACCGAAAGAGTTGTCAGGGGGAGATCGGGAAGCGGGCGTCCGTCGATGAGAACGCCCTGCGTCGCTCGATAGAGAAGGAGATGGACTTCGTTCGTTTGGCGCAGCCGGTTGATTCGTGCGAGCAGCTCATCGAGTGAGCGCGGTCCGAACGCTCGCGGATTGCGCTCGGTCTCGAACATCTCCGCGGTTTGCGCGTCGCAAACGACCAAGAGATAGCGTCCGGTGCGGGCCGATTCCGGAATCTCGAACGAGAACGGATGGGTGTGCTCGTCGCCGCGCCAGTCGCGCAGAGTGTAGGAACCGTGCAGCTCTTCTCCAGGATGAAGCGTGTCGGCGTCGGCGGCGACCTTGGTGAGCGATCCCAATCGGACTCCGGGCTCGAACGAAAGATCGGCGTCGATCTGCTTCACCTCGACGTCCTCGAACGGATTCGCCGCCAGAACGCGAGTGGCTTCGGAAAGCAGCGCGGAGATCTGCGGAATCGTTTGATCCCCGGCGAACAGCGTCTTGACCGTGGTCTCGCGGCCGTCGTCCAGCACCAGCCGTTGGTTGAATGAAACGGTTTCGAAGGCCACCGAGCCGCCGCTCACGAGAAACGCATTCGAAGAGACGAGCCCCACGAGAAGAGGGAGAAGATTCGGATCGCGCACGATATCGAAGTGATAATTCTCTTCGCTCGCCTCAGCTCGATGAACGGTGAGATCGAGCTTGGTGAGAGGCGGCGGCGCACCCAACTTCCCGAAGATTCCGGAACGGCGGTCGCCCGAGATCGTACCCACGACTTGCCCGCCCGCGCCCAACTTGAACGAGATCGCATTGCTCGGAACGATGGCGTGAATGTAACCGTTCACGAGCGGCATCTCGACGTCGCCCATCATCAAGAACGGATGTCCCCAGCCATACACGCGATCGCCGTCGACCCAAGTCACGGTCCCAATCGCCGTCATGTTCACATCGCCGCCGACCAACTGAACGCCCAACGTTGCGCCGGGCTCGATGGCCCCTCCCTTTTCTTCTCCGCCCAAGGCGCCGCCTTCCGTGATCGTGAATCCCAAAGGACGAAACACGCTGTCGGCGACGGCGATGAGACGCGGATCGAATTGAGAGAGAACGAGGGGAGAACCGATCGGAGATGCGCTGCCGGGGTGATCTCCCATCGGAGCGGAGCCGGGTTGCGAGGCACGACGCCCCGCGGAGCGCTCGCGCAGGAGTTCGGCGGAGTCGGCTTCCTGCACCATTTGCTCGACCGGCGTGATGCCCAGCATCGGCTCTTTCGTCATGGACCACGTGGTGGAAATCGCGCCGACGAGCTTGCCGTCCACGAACACCGGGCTTCCGCTCATCCCCTGCGCCACGCCGATCTCCTCGATCCGCTTGCCGACGGCGCGCGCCAAGATCAAATCCTGTCGCGGTCCGATTCCGTGCATGACCGAAAGAATCTCGACCGTGAACGTATCGATGGCCGTCCCGGAGAAGACGGTTCGCGCGGTCGCCAGCGTTCCCGGGACGAGGTCTTTCGAAGGGAGGATCGGAGGCTTCGCCACGTCTGCGGCGTACCCCGGCCCTGCCGGAACGGTACCGGCCAAAAGCGCAGCAAAAACAAAAGCCTGGAATCGGCGGATCAAATCACATGTCTCCGGAGGGAGTTATCGGCGCAAACCGAGACCGGCCAAAGGCTTCCTCGCGCCGAAATTATCTTCGCGGGAAGGGCCAGTCAACGGGCGGGCTTGGGTTCCCCGAAGGCCGATTACTCCAAGCCCCTTTCCTCCAAGTCCTTCTCGTCCCAGCCCAAATGGTGCCCGATCTCATGGAGAACGGTGATGCGAATCTCGTCCTCCAGCTCTTCCCGCGAGGTCACGGCGCGTTCCAGGTTGCGCTGGAACAAGTACATCGTGTTGGGAAGAGAACCCGAATCATGCACCGATTGATCCAAAAGATTTCGCCCCTGAAAAAGACCCAGGATTTGCGGATCGAGCGGCGGATCCGTATCGGCCAGCAAATCCTCGGCGGGAAACGGCTGCACGAAGAACGAGGTCTCTTCCAAAACCTCGCGAATCTCTTGATCGAGGTCGGCAACCGCTTGCTGCGCGATCTCGAGAAACTCTTCTTCATCCATCTCGATCGGCTCCGGATAGCGTTCGGCATCGAGGCGTCTGGCCTCGGCAAACGCTTCTTGCGCCGCGTCGTCTTGGCCGGCGCGCTCGGCGAGGAGCCCGCGCAAGTGATGCGAATCGGCCAGCGTCGAATCGAGCGCGAGCGCAGCGGTGACTTCATCCGCGGCCGCATCGAAATCACAGCTTCGAAAACGCGCCCAAGCCAAGGCCTCGTGCGCTTGCGCCCAAGAAGGATCGAGCTCGACCGCCTTCTCCAATTCGACCGCCGACGCTTGTGCCTCCTCCAACTCCAAGAGCGCGATTCCCAAGAGAAAACGCATCTCGGGAATCTCTCCCGTTTCGCTCAAACCTTTGAGCGCGGCGGATGCGGCCTGATCGGCGTGACCTTCTTCGAGAAGATCCCAAATCTCTTCCCAAAGAACTTCGATGCGATCTTGCCCGTCTTCTGGCGTCTTTCCATTCGTGCCGGAGTGAGTCATAGACCGCAAAGAATGAGCCTCCCCCGGTCGAAACACAAGGAAGGAGTTCTCCGCTTGGACGCGGGCGAAGTATGCTGCGTGCGATAGACGCCCGTCCGCAAAGGAATTGGAGTTCCTTCGCCATGCCGACCAGCGACACACGATCGCCCACCGCTTCTCGAATGCCGAGGCCGCTGGCGAACACCGCGGAGCGCGGTCTTTTCTGCAACCGCACGCTGAATCTCCGCTCCATTCGCGCGATCGGCTACGACATGGATTACACGCTCGTCCACTATCGCGTGGAGGAGTGGGAACGGCGCGCATTCGAGTACACACGCGCCAACCTGGTTGCAGGCGGTTGGCCGGTCCAACACTTGGAGTTCGATCCCACGCTCGTGATGCGCGGTTTGGTTCTCGATCTCGAGCTGGGCAACATCGTCAAACCGAACCGCTTCGGCTACGTGATCAAGGCGACGCACGGAACCAAGTTTCTCGACTTCGATACGCAGCGCAAAGTTTATTCGCGCACCATGGTCGATCTTTCCGAGCCCCGCTATGTATTCCTGAACACGCTCTTTTCTCTTTCCGAAGCGTGCATCTTCGCCCAGCTCGTCGAGCTCCTGGATGAAGGCAAGATCGCCGGGCTCATGAACTACGCCGATCTCTATGCCATCGTGCGCTCGTCCTTGGACGCCGCTCATGTGGAGGGTGCGCTCAAGGCCGAGATCCTGGGCGATCCCGATCGCTTCGTGGTGTCGGATCCAGATCTCCCGTTGACGCTTCTCGATCAGCGGCACGCCGGGAAAAAGCTTCTGCTCATTACGAATTCGGAATGGAGCTACACGCGCTCGATCATGTCTTACGCGGTCGATCGATATCTTCCCCAAGGATCGACGTGGCGGGATCTCTTCGACATCGTCATCGTCTCGGCGCGCAAACCGGGTTTCTTCTCCGAGAAGTACCCGCTGTTCGAAGTCGTCGATGAAAACGCTGGGCTTCTGCGGCCGAGCCGCAAAGGGCTCGATCCGGGAAAAGTCTACTTCGGCGGCAATGCTTCGTTGGTCGAGAGCCGGCTGGGTCTCTCCGGAGACGAGATCCTTTACGTCGGCGATCATTTGTACGGCGATGTACACGTCACGAAGGCGGTGCTGCGCTGGCGCACGGCGTTCATTCTGCGCGAGCTCGAAGAGGAAGTTGCGGCAGTCGAGAGTTTCGAGCCGAGCCAGCGCGAGTTGAGCAGGCTCATGGCCGACAAGGAGCGCCTGGAAGCGGAGCTGTGCCGGCTTCGCGTTGCTGCGCAGCGCAAACGCGCCGGTTATGCGGATCCGGAGCTGGAGGAGAGTGAGGATCCGAGCGAATCGATGAATCATCTTCGCGTGAGCTTGGCCGAGCTCGACGAGCGCATCTCGCCGCTCGCGAAGAACGCCGGGGAGATCAACAACCCCCGTTGGGGACTTCTCCTGCGCGCCGGGAATGACAAGAACCTCTTCGCGCGGCAACTGGAGCGCTACGCCGACGTGTACACCTCGCGGGTCTCGAACTTCCTGCGCGCGACGCCGTACCTTTTCCTGCGAGCTCCACGCGGAACGCTTCCCCACGACGACTAGACTGGCCTTCTCTGCGGCAGGGATTTCTTGCCATAATGGCAGATAATCCGGTCCGGCGCCCGATCGGGGGCCGATGCGATGGCAGTCAAGGCCTTGTGGCGGAAGCGCTTGGGGCGGAAGCCCCTCAACCCGGTCCCGGGCCTTTATCTTGCACTCTCTTCGCAGATCTTTGGTTTGTGCCACGGGCGCGTGCCGATTTGACATGAGGCCACGGCACGGAAAGGACGAAAGACGTGGGCAAGATCATTGGAATTGATTTGGGGACGACGAACAGCTGCGTCGCGGTTCTGGAGGGCGGAAATCCCGTCGTGATCCCGAATTCTGAGGGACAGCGAACGACCCCGTCGGTCGTGGCCTTCACCGAAAGCGGGGAGCGGTTAGTGGGATTGGTCGCGAAGCGTCAGGCCGTGACGAATCCGCAAAACACCGTGTACTCGATCAAGCGCTTCATGGGGCGGCGCTATGACGAAGTGCAGCGTGAAATCGCCGAAGTTCCTTACAAAGTCGTGAAGGGAACGAACGGGGACGCGCGGATCGAAATCAGGGGGAAAACAAACTCACCTCCGGAAATCAGCGCGGCAATTCTTCAAAAGATGAAGAAGACGGCGGAAGATTATCTCGGCCAATCGGTCTCCGAGGCGGTCATCACCGTACCCGCCTATTTCAATGATGCGCAGCGCCAAGCGACCAAAGATGCAGGCCGGATCGCCGGGCTCGACGTCAAGCGCATCATCAACGAGCCGACCGCCGCGGCCTTGGCCTACGGACTGGACAAGAAGAAGGACGAGAAGGTCGCCGTGTTCGACTTGGGCGGCGGAACGTTCGATATTTCCATCCTCGAGATCGGCGACGGCGTGTTCGAGGTCAAATCGATTTCCGGCGACACGCACCTGGGCGGAGACGACTGGGATCAAGAGATCATCGACTGGCTGGCCGCAGAATTCATGAAGTCGAATCCCGGAAACGATCTGCGCAAGGATCCGATGGCGCTCCAGCGTTTGCGCGAAGCCGCGGAAAAGGCGAAGTGCGAATTGTCGACCACGATGGAGACGGACATCAATCTTCCGTTCATCACCGCCGATCAGACCGGGCCCAAGCATCTCAACATGAAGCTGACCCGCGCGCAGTTCGAGAAGCTGACCGACAAGCTCTTCGAGCGGCTGAAGGCTCCGTGCCAGTCGGCGTTGCGCGATTCGGGACTCACCACGAGTCAGATCGACGAAGTCATTCTCGTCGGCGGATCGACGCGCATTCCCAAAGTGCAGCAGATCGCCAAAGAGCTCTTCGGGAAAGAGCCCCACAAGGGCGTGAATCCGGATGAGGTCGTTGCGATCGGCGCCGCGATTCAGGGAGGAGTCCTGGCCGGAGATCGGCGCGACGTGCTGCTTCTGGACGTGACCCCGCTCTCGCTGGGAATCGAGACGTTGGGCGGCGTCGGCACGAAGCTCATCGAGCGCAACACGACGATTCCGGTGCGCAAGAGCCAAGTGTTCTCGACGGCGAGCGACAACCAGCCGGAAGTGGAGATCCACGTTCTGCAAGGCGAGCGCCCCATGGCCGTGGACAACAAGACGATCGGGAAATTCCACCTGCAGGGAATTCCGCCGGCGCCGCGCGGCATGCCGCAGGTCGAGGTGACGTTCGACATCGACGCGAACGGAATCTTGAACGTGACGGCCAAGGACAAGACCACGAATCGCGAGCAATCGATTCGCATCGAGGCTTCGAGCGGTCTCACCGAGAACGAAATCGAGAAAATGGTGAAGGATGCGGAATCCCACGCATCCGAAGACCGGGAGCGTCGTGAGAAGGTCGAAGCGAAGAACAACGCCGACCAGCTCGCCTATCAAGTCGAAAAGCAAATGAACGATCTGGGCGACAAGGTCGATGCCGACGCCAAGAGCAGGCTCCAGGCGGCGATCGAACGAGTTCGCGACGCGGTCAAGGCCGAGAACGTCTCGGCGATGAAGGAGACCTCCGACGCTCTCCAAAAGCTCTGGCACGAAGAGGCCGGAAAAGTCTATGCGAAGACCGGAGGCGCGCCGGAATCGGAGCCGCAAGCGGAGCCGTCCGCGCAGACTTCGGAGGAGCCGGCCGGCGGCGAGGAGGGTCCGGTGGAAGCGGACTTCGAAGTCGTCGACGAGGACAAGAAGAAGTAAGCGGCAAAATGAAGGGGCCCGGCTTGCGCAACCGGGCCCCGACCGCAGCGCCTCAGCGCACGACGGTGATCTTCTCCGTGAAGAGCTTGGATCCCGAGCGCAGCACCGCGAGATAGACGCCGGGGCGCACGCGCTGACCCCGATCGTCCATGAGATCCCACGTGCGCGAAGCTCCGTTCTCCATCTGCGCTTGGCGGGCGAGGCGCCGGACCCGGCGCCCGGTGATGTCGGCGATGGTCAGCCGGTCCACGCTCAAGAAGCCACTTCCCGGAAAACGAATGTCGAGGCGGACGCTGTTTCCACGAACCGGATTCGGCGAGATTTCCATCCAAGCCGCTTTCTCGACCTGCGCGAAACCGCCGGCTCCGGTTCCGGAAACGAGCGGCCAAGACGTTTCGAACAGGAGCGAATCGGAATAAGCCTCCTGGACCGAGAACTGGATCTCGTCGGGCGAGAATTGAAACGTCGTGTTGAACCACTTGTCGTCGAATGCAGAAATGAGCAGCCCGGGCGGGATCTTGCCCAAGTCGGGATAGACGGCGGAGCGTTTGATGCGGGCACCTCCCCCGCCCAGCACGATGTAAGGAATCCCGTGCTCATCATCGCGCGCATTGCGGCGGATGGGATGCGTGATGGCAAAGCAATGCTGATCGCCCGAGGCGACGATCACGCGCTGCACGTTGGTCCTGTCGGGGATGCTCTCGAGGTCGCGCAGGAAGGAGACTTCTCCCGTGCGCAGCGTTTCGGCCGGCGCCTCGAGAAACTCGGCCCAGGAATAATGAATGTTGGGCCGGCACAAATAATTCTCGACGCCGTAGTAGCTGCGATGCAGGCAAACGAGCACGACCTGGATCGTGGAAGGAAGGGCATCGATCTGCGCATTCAACCAAGCTCTCTGCGGGGAGCCGGCGTGGTTCAACGAGTCGACCGGCGTGGCGCAGAACAGATAGCAGACGTCGTCGTCGACATAGCTGTCGGAATTGTTGTTGAGCCCGAACACGGCAATGCGCGGCGGATTGCCGACGTAAATGGAATACCACCGCCGATAATCCGGCGTTCCGTAACCGAAGAGCGGCTCGTAGGCGACGGCCGGAACCCAATGGTCGTTCGGGTCCGCCCAATAGAAATTCTCGTTCGGATCTGCTTCATGATTTCCGAGAATGAAGTGCTTCTCGCCGACCAGATCACCCCAATGCTGCAGGAACTCGGAGACGGCCAACGAATCGTGGCAGTCCACGACGAGATCGCCGTTCATCATGGTGAGATCGGGAACCCGCGTGTTCATGTGCTCGATGTTGGCGGCGAAGTTCGCGCAGCAATCGAGGTTGACGTCGCCGCAGGCGATGGGGCACTGCGAGTCCGCAATCACATTGATGCGAATGTTGTCCTGGTCGGCGGGCGTGATCCAAAGATCTTGCGCGCGGGCGAGTGTGAAGATGGGTGGCGTGAAGAAAGGTGCCAAACAGAGGGCGTGCGCAAGTACGATCCCCGCACTCCGAGCGGGAATCCCACACCTAACCGCACGATGAACGGCGCGGGGGGACCGCATCGCAAACGATGTCCTCGGGCGCCGTTGGTTCGGCGCACCACCATTGATTCTAGCGAACCGCCCGCCCCCCAAAATAGAGGGAAATTCAGAAGAAGCTCAGAAGGACTCTCGCAGCGGTAACTTTGCGAGAACGGCTCACCCGGAAGAGAGTGCTGTCCAGATTAGGAGCTTGGAGCCCGGGTACCCCCCCGATCTTCCCGGTGTTTCCCGATTCTCCCTCATCCTTTGAGATCGTCCCGCAATTCCAGCAACTCTCTCCTTAATTCGAGTGGTTTTTCGAAAGAGCGTTCGCTTTCGCTAGCTTGAAGCGTTAGGGTCTGTGCGTCCAGCTGGAGCCGGAGTCGTCCCCCCGCGGATTCCTTTCCAGTGCGGTGAACGATTCAGGCCTCCGGACGGCGTGGTTTCCCCAGTCATCCATCCGTTCTTAGGAGGTCATCGTGTCTTCTTTTGCCCGCATCATCGGTGCGTGTTCTCTCTTTGCATTGTTCGCCGCGTCGGCCTTCGCGGCGGATCCCCCCAAGCAAGGCTCGGCGGCTGCGCCGTCGACTGCTCCCGGAGTGCAGCCGGTCACGGAAAGTGTGACTCCCGAAGCGCAAGCCCCCAAGGAATTCCGCTACGGTCCGATCCAAGCCAAGGATCCGGAAGTTCGCGCTCAGATCAAAAAGCTGTATCGCGATCAGGCGGAGCTCGACCGATCCGCCAACGAGCAGATCGACGCGCTCGTGAAATCGTTGGAAGGAGTCACCGACTCGGATCTCCAGCTTCGCGTGAACCAGGAAGTCATGGAGACGAAGAAGAATCTGACGATCCAGAGCATGGAGATCGGGCTCCAGATCGCAAAGCTGAATGAAGATCAACCGCGAGTCGCCGAGTACGAGAAGGCGCTCGATCAGATGCTGCACCCGGAGAAATACCTCCCGGCAACCCAAGACCCATCCATCGCCGAAGAACGCGCCCGGCAGATGGGCCTGAAGTAAGTCGAATTCAAGCCGCGCCGCATTCCGGCCGCGGCACATTCAACCGGGTTGCACCGCGAGCCATCGCGGAAGAGGAAAATCTCCGATGAATACGAAATGGTTGCATGGCGTTCTCGCCGCGGCCCTGATCGTGGGAGGCTCGGTTCGTCCGGCACCCGCGTATCAGATCGCCGAAGTGCGGGGAGACTTCTATTACGACGCCGATGGACGTTGTATCGGACATCGCAGCGCCGAGATGCCGGCTGGATTCGAACGCCGAGCGATGAGTCACAAAGAGAAATTCGAACGCATGGGGCTTCGTCTGCCGAATCGGCCGACGTATCTCGAGCCGCGCATGGTGTTCGCGAAACCGGCGCACGTTGACGATCGCGACGGCCTCATGCGTGACAAGATCATCGTGAAGTTTGTCGAGGGAATGAAGGTTCGCTTGCGCTCCGGCCATCTCCTCGGGGATGGATCGGCGATGCCGGAAGTGGAAGCGATCGTCGCGAAGTACGCGGATGCCACGGTGCATCGCTGCTTCGACGTTCCCGAGAATGTTCTCGAGGACAACAAAGAAACCGGAGAGCGGATCAGCGGGAATGAGCTGGCCGATCTCAACAACTTCTACATCTTCACGTTCGAGACGCCGAGCCAGCGCGGCGTGGATCTCGCCAACGAGCTCTTGGCGTTGGACATCGTGGAAGTGGCTTACTTGCAAGCGACCGCCCAGGCGCCGGTCTGTCCGGCCGATGCCGCGCCGGTCACACCCTTGTGGGTCAACAACCAGAACTACCTCAATCCGGCGCCGGACGGGCTGGATTCCGAATACGCGTGGGCCTATCACGCCGGTGGGGATGGCTTCGGCGCAGGCTACTGGATTGCGGACTGCGAGTGGGATTGGTGCACGAGCCACGAGGATCTCGATTTCGACGCGACCGACGTGCTGAATGGTCTCTCCGGTGCGCCCGATGTCAATCACGGCACCGCCGTGCTGGGCGAGTTCGGGTCGTGCGCGAACGGACACGGGATGACCGGAATGTCGCCCGACGTGACGCTCAAGACCTGCGATTTCGATTCAGAAGTCTCGTGGGCGGCGAACATCGCCGAGGCGGACTTCTGGCTCGTCTCCGGCGAGATTGCGCTCCTGGAGATTCACATCCAGGGCCCCGCCTCGGGTCTCGTCTGCACGTGCAACTGCGGACAATTCGAGTACGTGCCCGTGGAGTGGGACGTCGCCAGTTGGAACGCGATCCAAACCGCGACTGCGAACGGCATCATCATTGTGGAAGCCGGCGGAAACGGCTCGATGAACCTCGACTCCGGAATCTACGGAGGCTGGTTCAATCCCGGGCATGATTCCGGTGCCATCATCGTCGGCGCAGGCACGAACAACGCGCACGCGCCGGAGTGCTGGACCGACTACGGCTCGCGCGTGAACGTGCACGGTTACGGAGACTCCGTCTTCACGACCGGCTACGGAGACTGGTTCAATCAAGCCGGCTGCAGCCAGGATTACACGTCGGGATTCTCCGGGACTTCCAGCGCCTCACCGATGATCGTCGGCGCCTGCGCAGAGATCCAGGGGGTCTCCAAGGCGAAGTACGGCGTCACGCTCACGCCGGCGCAGATGCGCGTCACGCTGCCGCAGGGCGGAACACCGCAAGCTGCTCCGTTCACGAAGAACATCGGCCCGATGCCGGATCTCGTCGACGCGATCAATTACATCGAGCCGGACGTGATCACTTCGTTCACTCCCGCCGGCTGGACCTACCCGGCCGTGCCGCGGTCCGTCAACAACTCCACTTCCGGCTCGGTGCCGCTGCAAGTCGCCCCGCTCACGGGCAACGCAGCCGCGACCTACTGGAATTGGAATCAGCAGAATCCCGCGTACTCTTGGGTGCCGACGGTCAACACACCCAAGTTCGGGCTCGATCTGGACACGTCGTTCCTGTGGTTCTGCACGGCGGGAAACTTCGCGCCGAACACGTGGAACTGGTGCGGAAACGTTGGGCCGGATTTCGTGAAGGGGGGACGGCACACGGTTCACACCGTTGCGGACGTCTTCTCGGAAGAGCTCGAATGGAGCGAAACCAACAACGAATGGGCGCGGCAGTACATTTGGTCGCCGCTCGCGTTGGCGGCCAATGCTCCCGCCGTCCGCTCTTATGATCCGCCCAAGACCAGCCCGGGCTACGGACCGTATTTCAACGCGGAAGGATTCCAGGGAACGACTGGACCGACGTGGTGGTTCGCGTTCGCGATCATGCCGGCGGACGCGTCCAGCGACGACGACATCTATCTCAATACCGAAGCCCCGCTGAATATTCCGCAGCAAGGATTCGGCGCCAATGTGGCCGCCTCCGGAGCGGGAGGAAACGTCAGCGACTTCGTGATCATTGATCGCAACACGGTGGCCGGCGGGACTTACTACGCCAGCGGCATCAACTGGGCCGGGACCGCGAACAAGGTCGTCGAATTTGATGCCGATCATGGCGTCCTGTTCAATCCCGGCACGAACGGTCCCTATACGCTCGCTGCGGGAAATCTCGTCGAGTTGCACGAGATCTTTCTACCGGCCGGCGTGACGGTCGGGATCCAAGTTCAATGGCTCTCCGGAAACGCGAACTACGGATTGTCGGTCCACAATCCCGCGAGCGGATTCGGAACGAAGTGGGACGGGATCGCATTCGCGGACAATGTCGGGGCTCATCAAGACGAGTGGCTTGGGGTGACTCACGCGACCGGCGACTGGTGCGGCGTCGCGGTGTGGAAGAGGAGCTCCGACGATCTCAACGAGAGCCTGCAGTACAACTTGATCGTCAGCCAACTGCCGAATCTCGTCGATGCGACGCCGAATGGCTGGTACGGGCCGATCGTCCCGCGCAACACGACCGATGCGGTGAGCAACAACGTGCAGTTGCCGCCGACCTTGACCGGAAACCAGACGACGACGTCGTTCAATTTCACAACGTTCAACGGCGGTTCAGGTACGGCGAACGCACCGTGGCACACCTACATGTTCACGGACGACGCACCTGCTTGGGACGCCTTCGCTCCCAACCTCCCCGCCGGTTCGTTCCAGATGTGGCTCAACACGCCGCAGGGCTTCAATCCGCAAAGCCTCGTGCGCGGCGGCCGCCATCATCTGCGTACGCACGCGGATCCGCTCGGCCAAGTGGTCGAGTCGTTCGAAGGCGACAATGATTTCACCGACTGGTTCGTGTGGACTCCGTTGGCGCTCGCCGACAACGTTCCGGTGCTGCGCCTTGCCGGTCCCGATAAGGATCCGCTTGGCTATGGTCCGGAGTACTCCTGCGACGGATTCAGCACCACGGCCGCGTCGTTTTGGACGGCGGTGGGCTGCCTTCCGGGCACGATGGCCGCGGATTACGACGTGCGCATCCACCCGGCGTCGGCGGGAAGCAAGGATGGCTTCGGCTTCTATCTGGATTGGTCGGGCGATGCCACCGACGGTAACGTCGACTATGCCCTCGTGAACTACAACGTGGTCGGCTCCGTTCCGAATTTCGCCGTGTTGAATTGGAACGAGAGCACCGATCCATTCACCGTGCAGCGTGCGGAAGGCAACTTCCTCACCTCGGTTCTGCCCGGCGTCCACACCTACGGACCCTATACGTTGGGTGGGAGCGACGTCCTCGATCTGTACGAGATCTTCGTTCCGAGTACGTTGATCGGCGTGCCGATCTACATCTCGCTCGCCTACGATGCCGGAACGGCCAATCTCGGGATCAAGCTCCACGATGGAACGCTCGGCTACGGTGATGTTTTCACGTATCTGCGCACGGCGAACGCGAACCCGGCGGGAGGCGATGAACACCTCACTCCGATCACGTTCGCTGCCGCCGGATACCATGCAATCGCGGTGCACAAGACGAACGCCGATGATCTCGGCGATTCGGGAACGTATCGTCTCGTGATCTCGACCAGCACTCCGGCGACCGATGCGCCGCAGGTGGAAGGAGCGCCTGGGAAGTTTGCGCTCTCGACCCCGCTGCCCAATCCGTTCACTCGCGAGACGTCGATTCGCTTCGATGTGCCCGCGAACGGCGGTCGCGCCACGGTTGCGGTGTACGACCTTCAGGGACGCAAGATCTCCACGCTGTCGGAGGGAGAACGTCCGGCGGGTCATCACATCCTGACCTGGAACGGAAACGATGCCGCGGGCGTGAAGGCCGCGGCGGGCATCTACTTCATTCGACTCGAAACGGCGACGTTCGAGGAGACGAAGAAGATCACGCTCTTGCGCTAGCTCGCATTGGCGAGGTTTCTCGGGCCGGGGGTGCATGCATCCCCGGCCCCTTCATTTCGCGGCCGTCGCCCCCGCCCATTCCGAGCGATCCCCGTCCCCGCAGCCAAGCAGATGGATCCGAGCGATCCCGGAAGTGGCCGCCCCGATTCCCTCGGACAGGCTCTTCTTGGCAAACTTGGGATCTTCTGGAGACGGCGGATCAAGAAGCCGGAAGGCCCGGCCGATCAATCAGGGATACTCTGCGCCGTCCGTCCTTCGTCCTCGAGAGGCTGGTCATGCCGGGTCTTTCACGCCGAGTCGCTCCCTGGATCCTCCCTTGCGCGCTCCTGGTCGCGGGCTGCGACGACAAAGCCGCCGACGATGTCGATCGCACCCCTCCCGAGGTCGAGATCACTTCTCCAACGCAAGGCGCCGTCGTTTCCGGAGTCGGGCTCTTCGTCGAGGTCAACGCCACCGATGACGGTTCGGCCACCGAGGTCGACCGCGTGGAAATGCGCGTGAACGACACCGACGTCTCCGTCGACGATTCCCCCCCGTTTTCGCTGTTCGTTCCCACGATCGCGGACCTCGAAGGTGCGTTCTTCAACATCGTCGTCAAGGCCTTCGATGAGGCCGGAAACTCAGCGCAGGACCAGGTCACGGTGAGCTCGAACATCCGCACGGTGTTTCCTTTGACGAATGATCCCGGCGACGACATGAATCCGGCCTGGTCGCCGGATGGAACGCGCATCGCCTTTCAGTCCGATCGCAACGGCGCGCAATGGGACATCTGGGTCATGAATGAGGACGGCGGAAACGAGTCGCAGCTGACGACGAATCTCAACGATGATCGCAATCCCGCCTGGTCCCCGACGCTGCAGCACATCGCTTTCGATTCCAATCGGGCCGGCGACGAAGATCTGTGGAAGCTTTTGGTCGTGAGCGGCGAATCGAGCGCCGAATCGTTGACCGTGGCCAATCTTCAGGATCGCGAGCCGGCCTGGACGCCGGACGGAAGCGCCATCGCGTTCGCCTCGACCCGTGGTCTGGGAAACGAGTTCAACATCTGGCGCATTCCCGCTTCCGGAGGAACCGCGGTCCAGCTCACAGCATTTCCCGAAGAAGATGAATCTCCGGCGTATTCTCCTTCCGGGAATACGCTCGCCTTCGTCTCCACGCTCAACTTCACGACGCGCCACGTCTACCTCAAGAATCTGGGCGATGATTCGGTGACACCGCTGACCGGCGACGTGGGCTTCGAAGAGCTCGAGCCGGCGTGGAGCCCGCAAGATCGCGCCATCGCGTATGCGCGCAACAGCGGGTCGCACAACACCATTTGGGTTTTCGTCTTGGGACGGCTCGTGCCCGCGCAAGGGACATTCGGAACCGGCGTCGTCGGCGACGGCGGCCCGGCGTGGAGCCCGGACGGAACCACGCTGGCGTTCCATTCCGACCGCGGCGGGAACCTCGACATCTACGTCGTGAAGTAGCTAGAACTCTTCGCCGAGGATCAAGGCCAGGCGCTCGCGAGTCTCCGCGGGAATTGTGCTCCTGGCGGTCAGGATCGCGGATTTCGAGCTGCCGCGATGCGGATTCACGAAGTCCTCCGGAAACTTGCGGCACAAGTGACGCACGGCGAGCTTCGCATTGTCGACGTTGTCGCGCAGTACGCGCAGCACGTCTTCCACCCGAACGTCCCCGTGCTTTTCGTACCAGCAATCGTAATCCGTGGCCAGCGCCAGCGTGGCGAACGCGATTTCCGCTTCGCGCGCGAGCTTCGCCTCGGTCACATTCGTCATGCCGATCACATCGGCTCCCCAGCTTCGGTAGAGCATGCTCTCGGCGCGGGTCGAAAACGCCGGACCTTCCATGCAAATGTAGGTGCCGCCGCGATGCACCTTCACGCCCGCTTCTTCCGCGGCATCGGCGACCAACTCGGCAAGCTCGGCAGTGATCGGATCCGCGAACGTAACGTGACCCACGATCCCATTCGTGAAAAACGTGGCTGAGCGGTGCACCGTTCGATCGATGTGCTGATCGATCACCACAAAATGTCCCGGCTTGATCTTGCGGCGCAAGCTGCCGCAGGCGGAGATCGCCACCAAGAATTCCACGCCGAGCTTGCGCATTCCCCAGATGTTCGCGCGGTAGTTGATCTCGCTCGGGCTGTAACGATGGCCGCGTCCATGGCGGGAGAGAAACACGACGTCCCGATTCTCCAACGTTCCCAAGACGAACGCATCCGACGCCGCACCGAAGGGAGTGTCCAACACGACTTCCTTGCGGTTTTCGAAACCTTCCATCTCATAAAGTCCGCTGCCGCCCAAGATCCCGATGCGGGCGTTCGACATGGAGCGAATCCTCCGGAGTTGAGAGACTGCAGATCGAGCATCGAATCGGCCGCTGAGTTTATCGCCTTACTCTTTGTTTGTCGTCGCTCCGCGATCGAGCTGGCGGGCACTCCACGTGGCGAAGAATGCGCCAAGTTTCCTTCGTGGGTTTGCCAAGGAAAGGGCACATTCGATGCCTGCACTGCAGAGGCGGCCGCGGTCTCTCGTCAGCATGAGCGGGTCCAGAACTTGTCTTTCGCGGTTCGCATCATCGGAGCGCCGGTGCCTCTCGGCTCAAGCGCGTTCCTCGGCGCACCGACAGCTCGCCCGATGCAGAGATTCTCGGGGTCTCTCGTCTCCACTGCAGGTCCTCGCGCGCTTCCATTACCGGCGCGCTGCGGTACACAGTTCGCCTCGAGACCCCGAGAATCTCTGCGGCGAC
>Ga0111538_10001303_pt1 | contig 34925 bp, 31 predicted proteins | sample SoiMethybrSBSTD1_FD_79669 | JGI IMG/M metagenome (GOLD analysis project Ga0111538, IMG submission 79669) | Bulk soil microbial communities from a Populus tree surrounding site in Tennessee, USA - Soil MetaG P. TD hybrid SBSTD1 (version 2)... | ecosystem: Environmental > Terrestrial > Soil >...
CCGAGCGCCTTCGACCTGGCCGAGACGGCGGGCCTGATCCATCTCACGGACGGAGGCGTCGCTGTTCGCCATCCGTTGATTCGTTCTGCCGTGTACCGCGGCGCCACGTCACGACAGCGCCGCGCCGTGCATCGGGTGCTGGCCGAGGTCCTCCATCGAGAGCAGGACGCGGACCGACGGGCCTGGCACCGTGCCGCCGCTGCTCCGGGCGAGGACGACGACGTGGCTCAGGAACTGGAGCTCACGGCCGAGCGCGCGAGGCAAAGGAGCGGCTTCGCCGCTGCCGCCCGTGCGCTCGAGCGTGCGGCCGAGCTCTCGAGTGACGACGAGGCTCGCGGCCGCCGGCTTGTACGAGCTGCGGAGGACGCATGGCTCGCGGGTCGCCCGGAACGCGCGAGCGCGCTCATCGCCCGGACTACGCGTCTCGTCACGGACCCGCTCGTGCGTGCGGACGTCGTACATCTGCGTGGCACGATCGAGCTCCGGTGCGGCGTCCCTGCGGACGCCCTCGTCACGCTCTCCGGCGGAGCGGCCGAGATCGCGGCGATGGCTCCCGCGAAGGCGACAGAGATGCTGATCGAAGCCGGCCAATCGGCGTCGTACGCAGGAGACGCCGCACAGATCGTCGAGATGGGCCGGCGGGCGAAGAGCCTGCTGCGGGCCGACGATGCCGACCAGCGCTTCAGTGTCGATGTCCTCGCGGGCGTCGGGAGCCTTCTCGCGGGCGACCCCGAGCAGGCCGTGCCGCTCCTTCGCGAGGCGCTGGAGCTGGCCGCCGGGTTCCAGGATCCGCGACGGCTCGTCAATGCCGGAGCGTGCGCGGGTTACCTCGGCGACGAGACCACCGAGTTCGAACTTTACTCGCGCGCTGCCGCGAGGGCACGCGAGGAAGGTGGTGTCAGCACACTGCCGTACGTCCTCGAGTTCCTGGCGCGGGCCGAGGCGGTCAACGGACGCTATGCCGCCGCTGAGGCGCATGCCTCCGAAGGTCTCCGACTCGCCTCCGAGACGGGTCAGTTGAACTCGATCTGCCATCTGCTCGCGTCGCTCGCGCTCATCGCCGCCGTTCGAGGGCGCGAGGACGAGTGCCGTTCGTATGCCGGCGACGCACTTGAGCAGGCCGCGGCGCGCGGTCTCGGCTACCAGGCTGCGCTCGCCGAGTGGGCCCTCGCACGCCTCGAGCTTGGGCTCGGGCGCTCGGCCGTGGCCCTCGCGAGGCTCGAGCGGATCGCGGCAGCCGGAGTGGGCGCGGGACATCCCTTCATCAAACTCGTCTCGACCGCCGACTTGGTCGAGGCCGCCGTCCGAGTCGCCGAGACGGCGCGGGCGCAGACAGCGCTCGCCGGCTTCGAGCGCTTCGCGCAGGAGACAGCACCTCCGTGGGCCCTAGCGCTGGCCGCCCGATGCCGCGGCCTGCTCTCTGCGGCCGCGTCGGCGGACTGCCATTTCCTCGAAGCCCTGCGCTGGCACCGTGAGAGCGCGCGGCCGTTCGACCGAGCTCGTACCGAGCTCGTCTTCGGCGAGTCGCTCCGCCGCGCCGGCCGGCGCCACGAGGCGCGTACACATCTTCGCGCCGCGCTCGAGGCGTTCGAACGTGCCGGCGCGGCGTCCTGGAGCGACCGGGCGCGAACGGAGCTCCGTGCAAGCGGCGAGACCGCACGCACCCGGGTTCCCAACGCAATCGACCAGCTCACGCCGCAGGAGTTGCAGGTGACACGGTTCGTCGCCGAGGGCGCCACGAACAAGGAAGTCGCGGCGCAGCTCTTCCTCAGCCCGCGCACGATCGACTACCACCTGCGGAAGATCTTCACGAAGCTCGGAATCACGTCTCGCTCCGAGCTGATCCGACTCAGCCTCGTCGAGGGCGACGCTGTGAGGGGACGCGGCGTCTGGTCGACGGACTCCTGACGGCACAGACTGGCGATTTCACCGACGCGAGGCGCAGGCGTCCCGAGGGACGCTGGGGGTTCGCTCGCCAGGGAAAGGACGCCACATGAACGTCGTCGCCGCACCTCGCACCAAGGTCGAGACAGACGTTGCCGGATACGTCAGGGACGTGGTCGTCACCGCTCGGAATCTCGGCCGACGCTACGGCTCCGGCGATACCGCTGTCGATGCCCTCCGCACGGTCGAACTCGAGATCGAGCGGGAGAAGCTGACGGCGGTGATGGGGCCGTCGGGGTCCGGGAAGTCGACCCTGATGCACCTGCTCGCCGGCCTCGACAAGCCGACGTCGGGCCAAGTATTCATCGAAGCCACGAACATCTCCGAGCTCGGCGACACGGAGCTCACGAAGCTGCGCCGGAAGCACATCGGGTTCGTCTTTCAGTTCTTCAATCTGCTGCCGATGCTGACTGCCGAGGAGAACATCGTGCTGCCGCTGTCGATCGCCGGCACGAAGCCCGACGCCGAGTTCCTCGCCGAGCTGATCGCAAAGGTCGGGCTCGGAGACCGGCGCAAGCACCGTCCGTCGGAGCTGTCCGGCGGGCAGCAGCAGCGTGTCGCCATTGCCCGGGCACTCGTCTCGCGGCCGACCGTGATGTTCGCCGATGAGCCGACCGGCAACCTCGACTCGACCACGAGCGGGGAGATCCTCGAGCTGTTGCGCGACTCCGTGACGAGCTATGGGCAGACGACGGTCATGGTCACGCACGACGCCAATGCGGCCGCAATCGCCGACCGCGTGCTCTTCCTCGCCGACGGCGCCGTTGTCAACGATCTCGGTCGCTCGACGACCCATGAGATCCTCCAGGCGCTGGAGGAGGTGACCTTGCGATGATCGGAGTCGCCCTCAAGGGTCTGCTGGGCCGGAAGCTCCGGGCGGCGCTGACGGCGTTCGCGATCGTCCTCGGCGTCGCGATGATCAGCGGCAGCTTCGTGCTCACCGACACGCTCGCCAAGAGTTTCGACAGCATCTACAACGAGACGTACGAGAGCACCGATGCGGTGATCAGCTCCGAAGAGGCGACCGACACGGCCGACGCCACTCCCCAGGCACCGGCGTTCTCGGCCGAAGTGCTGCAGCAGGTAGAGGCGCTCCCGGGAGTGCGCCTCGCGCAGGGTTCGGTCGAGGACTCCGCGCGACTGGTCGACCAGAGCGGCACTGCAATCGGAAACGCGGACGAGGGCGTCGCCATCGGCGTCGACCCCTCTGCCGATCAGAGCCTAAGCCCGCTCAAGCTCGTCGCGGGCCGCTGGCCCGAGGGCGATGGCCAGATAGCGATTGACAAGGCGACCTCTGACCGGCAGCACTTCGAGGTCGGCCAGACAGTCCAGGCGTTCGGCGACGGACCGGTCGAGAAGTACCGAGTCAGCGGAATCGTCCGCTTCGGCTCGATCGACTCGATCGGCAGCACGACGATCTCCGTGTTCGACCTGGCGACCGCCCAGCGCCTGTTCGACAAGCGCGGCAAGCTCGACCTGATCCGGGTCGGCGCCAAACCGGACGTGTCCGACGCCGAGTTGATCGGGCAGATCCAGCCGCTGCTGTCCGGGACCACGCAGGTCAAGAGCGCGACCGCGCAGGCGGCCGCCGACAGCGAGGACACGCAAGAAGGCACGAACCTCATCAAGTACATCCTCATCGGCTTCGGAGGCATCGCGCTCTTCGTCGGGAGCTTCGTGATCGCCAACACGCTGGCGATCACCGTCGCGCAGCGGATCCGGGAGCTCGCGACGCTGCGTACGCTCGGCGCCTCGCGCCGTCAGGTGCTCGGCTCGGTCCTGCTGGAGGCCGTCGTCATCGGCCTCATCGGCTCAATCGTCGGGCTCTTCCTCGGTCTCGTCCTCGCGGTCGGGCTCAAGGAGCTCCTGAACGCGACCGGGCTCGAGCTGCCGAGCAGCGGCATCGTCTTCTCCACCAGGACGATCGTCGTCAGCCTCGGGGTCGGCGTCCTGATCGCGGTGCTGGCGAGCCTGCGACCTGCATTCCGCGCCACCCGAATCGAGCCGATCGCGGCTGTTCGCGAGGGCGCCGTGATGCCTTCCTCGCGCTTCGCCCGCTATGCGGTGCCCGCGTCCGCCGTCATCGTCGTGGCCGCCGTCGCGCTCTTCTCGTACGGCCTGTTCGCGGACGGCCTCGACATCAAGGTTCGGATCATCTCGCTCGTCGCCGGCGTGCTCTTGTTGTTCGTCGCGGTCGCGATGGTGGCGTCCCGGGTCGTGCGTCCGCTCGCCTTCGTCCTCGGAGCGCCGGGGGCGCGGTTCGGCGGTACCGCAGGGAAGCTGGCGCGCGAGAACGCCGTACGGAACCCGGCGCGGACAGCCTCGACCGCCGCCGCGGTGATGATCGGGCTCGCGCTGATCTCGTTTGTCGCCGTCCTCGGCCAGGGCGTCCGCAGCTCGTTCACCAGCGCGGTCGATGACCTGTTCGTCGCCGACTACGCCGTGACGGCCGGCAACGACCCGCTCACGAACAAGGCGGCCCGATCGGCGGAGAAGGCACCGGGCGTCGAGGTGATGTCGGAGATCCGTGCCGCCGACGCCAAGATCGCCGGGAAGTCGGTGGGCGTCAACGGCGTCGACGGCAACCTGACGAAGGTCGTGGCCATGAAGTGGTCGGCCGGCTCGGGGAACGTCCCCGCGCGGTTGGGTCGGAACGGCGCGTTCATCAAGAAGCGCTACGCGGAAGACCACTCGCTCACGGTCGGGTCGCCGCTTGCCGTCGACACCCCGACCGGCAGGACGCTGCGGCTTCGCGTCGATGGCATTTTCGACGAGCCGAAGGGCGGCTCACCCTTCGGCGAGGTGTCGATCTCGATCGCGACCTTCGACAACTCGTTTGCGACGCACGACAACGAGTTCACATTGCTCAACGTCCACGGGGGACCGTCGGACGACAACACGGCCGCGCTCGAGCAGGCCCTCGCCGCGTTCCCGGTCGCGGAGGTCGAGACGCGCGACGAGTTCAAGAACGGTCAGCTGGCCGACCTGACACTGACCCTGAACATTCTCTACGCGCTGCTCGGCCTGTCCGTGATCGTGAGCCTGTTCGGGGTGATCAACACGCTCGTCCTCTCGGTGTTCGAGCGCACGCGCGAGCTCGGGATGCTGCGGGCGATCGGCATGACCCGGCGGCAAGTGCGGCGCATGATCAGGCACGAGAGCATCGTCACGGCCCTGATCGGTGCGGCGCTCGGGATCGCGGTCGGCGTCTTCCTCGCGGTGATCACGACCGTCGCGCTGTCCGACTACGGGATCGTCTTCGCCGTCCCGTACGGCACACTCCTCGTCTTCGTCGGCATCGCGATCCTGGCCGGGATGCTGGCGGCGATACTTCCTGCGAGGCGCGCGGCCGGACTGAACGTGCTCGAGGCGCTGCAGTACGAGTGACCACGACCGCTGCCGGGGCCGTCCCCGCCTCCCGCGCGGTCGTGTGGCGGGAGGCGGTCGTCGCGCGGACGGCGCTCGCCGTCGTCGCGCTTCACGTCGTCGACGACAACTTCCTCCAGCCGCAGCCGGGCACCTCCGCGGGCGACCACCTCATGAGCGGCGTCGTGCCGCTCGTCGCGCTGATCGCGATCGCGGCGGCGTACCCAGGGCTGCGCGGGGGCTTACGCGCGACGCTCGCGCTCGTCGTCGGGCTCTTCGCCCTAGTCGCGGGCGCCGGCGAAGCCGGCTACTACGCGATGAAGATCGGCCCCTCGGGGGACGACTACACCGGCCTCCTGATGCTGCTCGCCGGCATCGCGCTCCTGTGCATCGGGGCAATCACGCTCTGGCAGACGCGCCGCACCGACGACTCGCTGCCCCGTCGGTATAGCCGGCGCACGCTGATCACACTCGTGGCTGCATTCGCGCTCGTCTTCGTGCTCGTCCCGCTCATGAGCGCCTACGTCTACACCCACGCGGCGCGCGCAGTCGTCCCGCCGCCGCGCCTCGGCGCTCCACACGTGAACGTGACCCTGAGGACCGCGGACGGGCTTCGCCTCGACGGTTGGTACGTCCCCTCCCGTAACGGCGCGGCCGTGATCGCATTCCCAGGCCGTTCGGGACCCCAGCGTCCCGCGCGGATGCTCGTCCGCCACGGTTACGGCGTCCTCCTCTTCGATCGACGGGGCGAGGGAGAGAGCGACGGCGACCCCAACGCACTCGGTTGGGCCGGCGACCGGGATCTCGACGCGGCGATCTCCTTCCTCGAGAATCGCGCTGACGTCGAGCCCGGCCATATCGGAGGGATCGGCCTGTCCGTGGGCGGCGAGATGCTCCTCGACCGGGCTGCCGACTCGACCGCCCTTCAAGCAGTCGTGTCCGATGGAGCCGGAATTCGGTCAGTCCGGGAGGCGGCACTCGGCTCCAGCGTCGGGGAGCGCTTCTTCGGGATCCCGTTCTGGGCCGTGACGACGGCGGGCGTCTCGCTCTTTGCGAACGAGTTGCCGCCACCGAGCCTCGAGGAACTTGTCGCTCGGATCGCGCCACGCGCGGTGTTCCTCATCCATGCCGGCCACGGACAAGGCGGAGAGAGCCTCACCCCCACGTTCTTCGAGGCGGCGGGCGAGCCCAAGTCGCTCTGGACGATCCCCGAGGCCGGTCACACGGGCGGCATCGAGGCCCGCCCGGCCGAGTACGAACGGCGAATGATCGCCTTCTTCGACCAGACCCTCATGGACCGTGATTAAGCATCGATCGGAGGCATCGACATGATCACCCCGCTGCGGATCGTCCTGCTCCTCGCCGCGACGGCTCTCGTCGTCACGGCGGCCGCCACTGCAGCACCCCCCGCCACGGAGACGATCTCGCTCGACGAGACTTTCGTGTATCCCGTCGGCTCGGCCGACAACCCGTGTCCCTTCGGCCTCACCTATACGAACCGCGGCACGTTCGTGATCTCGACCTTTGTGGACTCAAGTGGCACGCCGGTGCGACAGTTCGCCCGCGGTGTCGATTTCCTGGAGACCTACTCTGCGAACGGCAGGGCGATTTCGTCCGTCACTCCGGCCACGATCCACCTCGATGTGGCCACGAACACGTTGATCGGCACCGGGAGCCAACGCCACTTCATCGTCCCAGGCGCGGGCGTCGTCTACGCGCAGGCAGGCCGGTTCGTGATCGACCTCGATACCGGCACCCTCGTATCCGTCTCGGGCCTCGACATCCCGCTCAACGAGGAGATCTGCGCGGCGATAGCCCCCTCGTAGGCAACGGTACGCCCTCGCGGCCAGCGGCCCCGAGCGGTTCCGCGAGCATTTTGAGTGTGACGAGCCCGGGCCTTCTGGAGCGCAACAAACCCTTGCGGGAACTCGCGATCGGGTGTACGGAGCGGCGCCGGAGTCGAACCGACCGAGCCGTGGGCTACACGACCGCACAGGTTTTGAAGCCTTGAACAACGAGAGCTTTCGATCCCGCACGGACGCTGCACTTGCGCTTCGTCGTTTGGACCCGCCACACCGCTTGCCACAGTCTTCCCTCCAGCTGTCTCTCGTCCGGCCGAGTTACTCGCGGACAACAGACGGCGAATGCTTAGTAACCACAACGCTAGAGGCGGCATCGCATGCCACCTGAGGCCGCTCCTGCGCCGCTACGTCTGGGCGGACGGGAATCACGCTGAACGCCCGGCGATCTGTTGGCGGGAGTTGAATCGTTTACGCTCGTCTTCACCTACGGCAAATAGAGGAGATTCCAGGTGGCACGGAAGACGGTTCGCGTTTCGGATATCTCCGGTCAGGAGATTCCGGAGGGCAAGGGGGCGATTGTAAGAATCACGTTCGCTGACGCGCGTCGCGGCTCACGCGAGCTCGATGTCACGGACGCCGAAGCGGAGAGACTCGGAGGCAGACAGGTCGCGCGTCGGGGACGCAGACCGAAGGGTTCATAGCCACCAACTGCCCCCGGATCACGGCGCCTACCGCTGGTCGGGCGTCCCCTGCGGCCCAACGGAGCCTACGTCAGCGAAGTGGCAGGCTGTCAGGTGTTGGGCGCCCCGGTTGATGAGAAGCGGCTCCTCGGTCGCGCAAATCGCCTGTGCCTTCCAACAGCGCGTACGAAATCTGCAACCAGACGGTGGGTTCGCCGGGTTGGGTGGGTCGCCCTGCAGAACGATTCTGCTCCGTGTGTCGCGTTCGGTAGGCGACTCCGGAGGTACCGCAGATAGGAGTGCCTGCGTGTACGGATGGGAGGGTCGCGCGTAGATTTCGTCGCGGGGGCCTAGTTCCACGATCTTTCCGAGATACATCACTGCGACGCGCGTCGAGACGTGGCGAACAACCGCGAGGTCATGTGCGATCATGAGATAGGTCATTCCAAGCTGTTCCTGAAGATCCATCAAGAGGTTGAGGATCTGCGCCTGGATGGATACGTCGAGAGCGGAGACGGGCTCGTCGAGTATCAGTAGTCGCGGATTTAGTGCGACCGCTCTCGCGATACCAATACGCTGTCGCTGGCCGCCGGAGAACTCATGCGGGTAGCGATTACGATGCGCTGGAGACAAGCCTACTAAGCGTAGAAGCTCTGCCACTTTGGTGGAGCTCATATGCTGCCGGTGAACGCGGAAGGGTTCGGAAACGATCGCTTCAACGGTCATGCCCGGGTTCAACGAGGTATAAGGATCCTGAAAGACCATCTGTACGTTTCGGCGATAAGGGCGCATTTGCCTGGACGAAAGCGCGGTAATGTCTTGCCCCTCGAGCACGATATGTCCTGAGGTCGGCTGGAGGACTCTTAGAGCTAATCGGGCGAGCGTGCTCTTTCCGCAACCTGACTCTCCTACTAGTCCAACTGTTTCACCTGATTCGATGTCCAGGTCTACGCCATCCACCGCACGGATGGCGCCTGCGGTCCGCCTAAAGACGCCCTGACTAATGGGGAAGTGCTTCACGATGCCCTCCAACCGGAGGACCTCAACGTTCGCTTTGGAGACGGTGGTCGTGCCCTCATCCATCGCGGCTGGCCGTTCGGTGATTATCGGTGGACGGGTTGAGCTCTTCTGCAAAGTGACATGCGACAGTGTGTCCGACTGTTCCGATTTCACGCAGGGCCGGCGCTTCGTCCAAACATCGGCGTCGGTTTCGTGAAAGGAAGCATCGTGGCTGAAACGGACACCCTGTGTGTTCGCCTAGCAGGCTAGGCGGTTGGCCGGGAATGGGGGTCAGCCGCTCTGTTGCGCCACTGAGGCGCGGGACGCTCTGGTGTAGGCCGACGGTATACGGATGCCGCGGCGAGCCGAAGATTGTCATTACATCACCGGTCTCCACGATGCTGCCGGCGTACATCACAATTACGCGATCCGCGGTTTGACTGACAAGCCCAAGATCGTGCGTGACGAGCAGAGTCGAGGCGTGCGACTGCCGCTGAACATGCTTCAGAACATCGACGATCTGCGCCTGGATGGTGACGTCGAGGGCCGTAGTCGGTTCATCGGCGATGAGAAGCGAGGGGCGGTTCGCAATCGAGATGGCAATCATGACTCGCTGACGCATACCTCCCGACAATTCGTGCGGGTATCGGTTGTAGCGCAGGCTTGGCTGCGGGATTCCGACTTGATGCAACAGCTCCAGCACGGCCGCGCGTCGTTCGGCGCGGGGCAGCTTCCGATTGTGCACTTTGATCGCTTCGTCGATCTGGCGTCCGATAGTGGCGACGGGATTCAGCGCCGAAACGGACTCCTGAAGGATCATGGATACGTCGCGCCCTCGCAATCTGCGAAATGCCTTGGCGGTCAGGCGCGTCAAGTCCGCACCCCTGAAGATGACCTCCCCGCCAGTGACCTTGCCGCCGGGAGCGCGCAGCAGTCCGAGAATCGCCAAACACGTCGCCGTCTTCCCGCACCCTGACTCCCCCACAAGCCCGAGGGTTTCGTGCGGAAAAATGTCAAAGCTTACGTCCGACACCGCGTGGACGCTCCCCGCACGCGTTGTGTATTCGACACATAGATTACGAACGGCCAGCACCGGCTCGAGAGCGGAGTCGGAGATCAACGTCGTCCCTTCCCTCCCGCGGGGCATCAGTCCGCTCCTTGAGGATCAAACGCGTCTCGCAGCCCGTCCCCCAAAAAGTTGAACGCGAGCAGCGTGACCGACAGAGCGATGGCCGGGAAAAGCATGTAGTGAGGTGATACTTCTAGATAGGGGAAGGCGTCAGAGATGATCCGTCCCCAGCTCGGGCTGGGGGGTGGCGGCCCGAGGCCGATATAGCTGAGGAGGGCTTCGGTGAACATGGCCGACGGGATGCCGAATGTTGCCAGCACAATGATGGGGCCAAGCACGTTTCGAAAGATGTGCACGCTCAGCGTTCGAAACGAGGAGCATCCAAGTGCGGCGGCGGCCTCGACGTACTGAAGCCGTCGAGCTTGCAATACCTGTGACCGTATTACCCGTGCCATGACGGGCCAGGTGGCTAGTCCAATTGCCAGTATAAGCGATCTTGTGCTTGACCCGAGGACGGTGACGAAGAGCATCGCGAGGAGAATTCCAGGGAGCGCCTGCATGATGTCGGTGAGGCGCATCAAGATCGAGTCGAGCCAGCCGCCAAAATATCCAGCGGTCATCCCGACCAAAACGCCAATTGTTACAGCGAGTGCTTGGCTACCAAAACCCACAAGAAGCGAGATTCTGGCTCCGTAGATGACCCTGCTCCAGAGATCTCTTCCAAGATGGTCGGTTCCCATCCAGTGAGCCCAGGACGGCCCGACCACGGGGTCGAATCCGAGGTAATTCGGAGGGTAGCGGCTAATGAGCGGAGCGGCGAGCGCGACGACGATTAGAAGAGCCAAAAACACGGCGGAGATACATGCAGCCTTATGATCACGAAAGCGATCCCAGGCGAGCTTCCACGGGGAGCGTGCGGGATGGGCACCTAGTTCGTCGAGGGGAAGCGCGACGTCAGCCATTCCGAATCCTGGGATCGAGGAGGGCGTAGCTGACGTCTGCCAGGAAATTGGCAATAAAGATGATTGTGGCGTAGAAAATGACGAGCCCAAGGACCATCGTGTAGTCGGCAGCGAGGACGCTCGTCACCATCTCCTGCCCGATTCCCGGTATGCCGAAGATCACCTCGATGATCAGACTGCCTGTGATCAGTTCGACCGTGAGCACCGCGATGACCGTCGTCAGGGGCAGTAGGGCGTTGCGGAATCCATGCCGAACGACCACTGTGACCGGGCCAAGGCCTTTCATGACCGCGAGTCTCATGAAATCCTCTTGCAAGACGTCGAGCATCGCGGCGCGTGTGAGACGTGCGACCAGCCCCGCCCATGGCAGACCGAGCGCGATCGCGGGCAGGACAACATGCTGAGGTGTTCCCCATCCACCTAAGGGGAACCATCCGAGCTTTAGGCCGAAGAAGAGGATGAACAGCAACGAGAGGACAAAGTTTGGGACCGCGTATGCGAGCGTCGCGCCGACCATCACGGTGTAGTCCGTCGGGCGGTTTCGGCGCACTGAGCTGATCACGCCGGCCGGTATGCCAACTAGGAGCGCAACGATCAGCGCGGTGGCGCCAAGTATCAGTGAACGCGGAAACCGCTCCTTGATGACGTCCGAGACGGCCAATCCGCGCCGCGTGAGCGATTCGCCAAAATCACCGTGGGCGATGTCGCCTAGGTAGTACCCGAACTGCTTCCAAAGCGGGTCGTTGAGATGGTAGTGGTCCTCGAGGAGAGCAGTTGTCGCCGGAGGACGGATAGCGCCTGTGTCGAACGGCCCACCCGGGATGGAATGGACTAGCACAAACGCTAGAAACACCACTCCGAGCCAGACCGGCACGAGGGCCGTGATTCGTCTAAGCAAGAAGCTAAGAATTGCTTCGCGGCCCCCCGTGCTCGGTCAGGGAAGGAGGGAGATCTAAGGCGCTATTTTCCGACAGAAACGTTGACCCACCTGGTCATGTACAGAGGAGTTACCGTGAATCCTTTCACAGTCGGCTTTGCAAGCCACGTAGCGATTGGATTGTAAAGAGGGATGATCGGTTCGTCATTGAGATAGGTGTTCTCAGCCTGGCGATGCAGCCGCATTCGAGTTTTGAAATTGACGGTGCGGTTCGCTTTCGCAATGAGCTTGTCGAACTTCGGATTCTTGTATGCGGCGTAATTTGCAAAGCCGTTCGGACCCGAGACGCCGAGGTATTCGTGCTGCTCCTGGGGATCTGGGTAGTCAAGGCCAAACGAGTAAAGCGACATCGGGGGTCGAGTCGCGGCGTTGCCGAGTTCGTTATTGAACACTTTTGATGGGCGAGGCTTGAGCGTGATCTTCACGCCAAGGTTCTGATCGAGCTGACTTTGGACGAATTCTGCGACGGCCTGGAAGTCCGAGCGCGAGCTGAACGACATGGTGACGTTCGGAAAGCCCTTACCGTCGGGGTAGCCAGCGCGTGCCAGTAGTTGCTGTGCGAGCTTTACATTGAATGGAATCGCCGGCCGCGTGCCAGCGACGCTTCCGGGCATGCCAGGAGGCAGGAAGGTGCTTGAAGGAACGCCAAGTCCCCGAAGGGCGATGCGCACAAGCGCCTGCTTGTCTATCGCACGGTTAAATGCCTGTCGCACAAGGCGGTTATTGAACGGTGCCTTGTCGTTGGACATGTTAATCCAGACCGTGCGGAGGATCGGCCTGCTATGGAGCTGATTTCGCAGCGACGAATCGCCCTGTACCTGCAGATAGGTTGCGGCATCGAGGTTTTGGATGACGTCGAACTCTCCTGCGCGATAGCGAGCTAGCTGGGCGGCGGGATCCGGAACGATCGTGACTTCGACACGGCCGACCTTGGGCTTACCACGGAAGTAGCGCGGATTGGCCTCGAACACGTACTTGTTGTCGACGACCTGGCTGACCAGGCGAAATGCTCCCGTTCCATTGAGGTTGGGCGGATCGAAAGCCTTCTTTCCGAACTTGTCGACACTCTTTTGGTCCACGGCCCAGTAGGGCCACATCGATACAAGCGCAGGGAAGTACGGCGTGGGTTGGTTAAGGGTGATCTGTACACGTCGGGCGCCAAGGGCCTTTACGCCCGAAACAACCTTTGCCTTGCCGTCGGCGACGGCTTGGGCCCCCTTGATTGGGCTGAGAAAGAACGCGTACTGGCTCTTGACCGCAGGGTTGAGGGCACGGTTAAGCGAGTAGACCATGTCCTGCGCGGTCATGGCCCGACCGTCCTGATAGGTGATTCCCGGTCGTAGAGCGAAGGTGTACACCTTGCCGTTACGACTCACCGTGAACCGCGACGCTAGTCCTGAAGCGATACTGAGATCCTTCTCATTGATCTGCGTGAGCCCGTCGAACACGTTCTGGGCGAGCTCGATCGAACGGTTATCGCTAAGAGTCGCGGGATCGAACGGATCTGGCGGGTCCTGCTGTGCGAGACGAAAGACTGTCGTAGTTTGCCCGCTGACAAGCGGCGCAGTCGCGCGGGATCCCTGCGTGGTGTGTGCGGAAACAGCCGTGGCCGTCGCGAGAACAACAACGATGGCCAAAGCAAGAAAGGGAGTTCTTCGTCGTGTTACGCGAACGGTTCGTCTGAGCCGTGCAGACATGCCCACTGTCCTTTCATACTCTCGCGTTTACGGAACGTCCCGCCCTCGCCGCGATTCATTCTCACGGGAGCGGCGGGACATATCGGTGCGAAGCCCTCCGAGCGCCTTTGACCCCTACCAGTCTCATGTTCCGATGCTGCCTCCTCCACACACGAGCAAGCACAAGCACGTCGAGTCGTAGCTGGCGGACGCCGGAACCTTATAGCGCTCGTCCAAAATTTTCAAGTGAGGGCGAGAGGCGAGAGGGGCCTCAGCCGTCCTTCCTTGGGACCCGAAAGATCCACTCCTCCGAAAACACCTGATGGTTCCCCTCGAACGCTTTGAGGGTCTGCGCGGCACGAAAGTCTGACGCGTCGGCAGACAAGGTGCCGGCCGATTCGAGTCGGATCCGCCATCCGTCGCGAGCAAGATGAACCACCCACTTGGATCGCGCAACCGCCGACACGGGCCTGCCGTCGGTGATTGAGTAAGAGTCACTGCCGACTGTCCCGAACTCCAGGCCGTTTGCCAGTTTGCGACGCACGCCGCGACTCGGGTCGTGATCCCACATGAGCCGGTGATGACCTTTGGCGAGATCTTCGTGGTGCGCCCGCCTGCTCGAGGGGGCGTCCGTGACGTCGTGGCTCAGCGGGGCCGCGTACTCCGGGGTAGAGAATTTTGGAGGGGTCAGATCGTCTTTCTGGGTGATTCGCACGGGAAGCCGAAGCTCACCGGCCAGGACGGTCAGCTGCACAGTCTCTGGCGAAGGCCAAGCCCACGGCCAGTATGTCGACGAGAGTCCGACACGTACTCGGTGTCCGGGGTGAAAGGCGTGAGCGATCGCATTCAGTTCGATTTCGACTGTGATCGGAACGCCCGGCTCCAGGGCGCAAGGGGCTGCATGGCTGTCGCGGTGCGTGAGATTGAGAATTCCTCTCGTGACGAGGAACGAGGAGCCGTCTTGATCGACGTCGCAGAGTCGAACCGCGACTTGCGCCTGCGGGCGGTCGGAGATGAGTGTGAGGTTCACGCTCGGGAATCCAAGGATCTCGATGGGCTCGTCAAGCGGTTGCGACGTCGAGCACAGGGAGAGAGCATCCTCGCGACGCTGGTCGGGTGCGAAATCGCCGTTAACCCCGAACCCGCACCAGCAGCCCGCTGCGAGCCCGACCACTTTTGTGTTCGGAACGACGTTGGAAAGAAACGAGAGCTCCATCGGCTGCGTTTCGACCATTGGCGAGGGCCAGGCTCGCTCTGAGATCCAGCGCCCGGGTCGGCGTTCATAGGCTGTCCGTGGCTCTACCGGGTCCGGCATCCATGCTCGCAGCGTCGGCTCGTCCATGATGCCCGTGTCGATTCCTTTGAGCCAGTAGTCCCACCAACGAACCGATTCTTGGAGAAAACCGATTCGCGGACCCGGGACACCCTCTTCGGGATACTGGTGGCCCCAGGGGCCAATCAATCCTTTCTTTGGGCCCGGAAGACCGCCAAGCAGACGGAACAGTCCGTTTCGAAAACAGTCTGCCCAACCCCCAATCGCAAAGACTGGGCATGCGATCGCGCCATAGTCCTCGCGCACCGATCCGTGCTCCCAATGAGCATCTCGCGATTGATGTAGTAGTGCGGCCTCGATGAACGGCGGTGTCTCTGCCATCCGCCTAAGCCACATGGCGCGCCAGTCGTCACCGACAACGCCTGGGTCAGGAGGGCGGGCATTAAATGCCAGCATCATCGACGGCCATGAGATCGCGTGGAGTCCGAGCAAGGCCCCGCCGACGTACCCGACGTCGTCTGCGTAGCGGTCGTCTGAGGCGCAAACGCTGATGATGGCTTTCAGCTCAGGTGGACGTCGCGCCGCGACCTGCAGCGAGCTATAGCCGCCCCAAGAGAGTCCGAACATTCCGCACGATCCGGTAGACCAGCTCTGGTTCCTGATCCAGCGGAGTACTTCGAGTGCGTCGTCTTGCTCGCGTTTGAGGTATTTCCCCTCCAGGATTCCGTCCGAGCCCCCGCTGCCGCGGATATCGACGCGCAGACACGCGTAACCGTGGCCGGCCAGATAGGCATGCCGCATCGAGTCACCGATCGCGGTCCAATCGTCCTTTCGATACGGGATGTATTCGAGCAGCGTTGGCACCGGGTGCGCTTCGGCATCGTTGGGCAGCCAGAGCCGCGCGGCGAGTCGACAGCCGTCTGACAGTGGTATCCAGACGTTGTCAATAACGCGTACGGCGTGGGGGAACTCTGTCCTGATCAGTTCCGGGTCCATCTACGCTGTGCGTACTTTTTTACTGCGTCCCAGGCCATCGCTGCTGATGCGCGGCTGTAGGTTGGGAGGCGTGTCGACACAGAGGATGCGGAGTGGCTCTGTACGGCTCGCGTTCTTGAAGAGATGAGGGCAGTCAGCCTGGTAATAGGCGCTGTCGCCGGCTGAGAGGATCCGCGCTGGTGTCCCCTCGAGTTCGAGGCGGAGAGCTCCTTCCAGGACGTGGACAAATTCTTCGCCTTCGTGACATCCGTGTTCGGCGAGTTGAGCGCCAGGTTCGAACACGATGAGCATCGGCATCATCGAGTGCGAGGTGTCCGAGGTAAGTAGAAGGAACTCGATTCCCTCTTGGGCGGCGGGCAGCAAGCGAGCCTCGGCCTGCCTCACCGTGTGAGCGTCGCTCGGCGATGGACCGCCGATGACATCATCGACGGGGAGGTCGTAGAAGGCCAGCAATCGGACGAGCCGACCGATTGCGATGTCGCTCTTACCGTTCTCGACCAGCGAAAGGAACGAAGTCGAGATCTCGGTCTCGCGCGCAACGTCGCTCAGGGACAGAGCGCGTGCCGATCGTGCCTCGCGTAAGACCGCGCCGAGCCGCGCTCTCGACGCGAACAACGACTCACGTGCCCTGAGGACACGCGACTCGGCTACGGCGTCGCTCTTAGTCAAGCGTTCCGAGTCCCATGAGCATGTCGCCCTCGCCGCGGGCGAGGACAGTCATCACGCCAAGAACAACGGCGTTTTCATCCGACACCACGACTTCGCGTTCGTGGCCGAAGAAGTCCTTGACGACACCAAGTGACTGGCCGGGTTGAATCACGTCGCCCTTGCGGACCGATGGGTACCACATGCCGCTCACAGAGGCGGCGACACCCACGAAGCGATGGAGCAAAACGGGCTGCTCATGCTCGATGATGGACGGCTGGTCGATCATGCCAAGATAGGAGAGGACGTTTTTTAGTCCCTTCAGATGTTCGGCGACACACGCGGGGTCAAGAATGCCGTGACTGCCGGCCTCAGCGAGTGCTGCGGGTATACCGATCGGTCCCGCCAACTGGCAGATCGTGCCATCTTTCGTGGGGGGTGAGGCCGGGGCCTCGCGTCGAACAAAGAATGGCAGATCAAGCGCGAGAGCCACTCCCTCTGCGGTTCGGTCGACCGACTCGTCGCCGGTGAGGTTGATTTGGCTGTAGCTCACGAGCTCTTCCTCGAGATCGCCGCCGTGCACGTCTACCACGGCGTCGGAACCGGTAATCACCTCACGCCAGAGCAGATCGACCATTCTCTCCGTATAGCTGCCGTTCGGGTCGCCGGGAAAGCAACGAGCCGGGTTCTCGCCGTCTATGGGATTCACATGCATGGCAAGCCCGTAGAACGCCGGGACATTCAGGCACGGCACGACCACCAATGTGCCGCGAAGAGCGCTCGGCTCAACCCAGGCGAAGAGGCGCTTGGCCGCTTCGATTCCATCGTATTCAGACCCGTGGACGCCGGCGACGACAGCCAGGGTCGGCCCCTCCTCACCCCCACGCACCCAGCCAACAGGAAAGCGGATCTCCTCGCCAGAAGGCCCGCTGGTCGTCAGATCGCGTGTTTCTTTCTTCGGTTGCGGCACGGCAGCTCCTTTTGTCACGAATCAGCGGACGCGAGCCAAATCCTGTGGCGCCCATCCAAGGGTGAGGCGCGCATCCATCAGGCTTCATAAACTGTTTCCCCGTCGACCGTCACGAATTGGGCTTCCAGGTTGAGCCACTCCCCGGGGTCAACCGAGAGCGGGTTTTTCGACCACGCGACGAGGTCAGCGGCAAATCCCGGAGCGATGCGGCCACGGTCGAAGCGACGCATGTAAGGCCCGGCCGAACTCGTGAACAGCTCGAGTGCTGCCCTTGGGGGAAGAGCTTCGGTCGCGCCAAAGATTGTTCCCTCGCGTGAGCGCCGTGTGACTGCCATCTGGGCACCGCGCAAGGGCTCACAGGGAAGAACATCCGAGCCGCCCGCGGGGAAGAGGCCCTCTTCGACCATCGAGCGATATGGGTTAGACCTGTCCGCGAGTTCACTCCACGCATCGCTCATTTCTTGCTCGAAGACATACGCAAGAAGTGGTTGTACGGATACGGCGATGCCAAGCCGGACACAATCACGGATGTTCTGGAGAGAGGGGAGGAAGACATGAGCGAGAGAAAGCTGGAAAGGGAAAAAACGGGATCCACGCTCTTTCGCCTTTTCTACGCGTTCGATAACGAAATCGATTGCGCCGCCGCCCATTACATGGGTACAAAACGGCCATCCTCGTTTTCCACACAGGTCAAGGATGGCATCGAACTCCTCTGGTGAGTATCTCTTGGTCGGTACCACGTCTTGCGCCTCCCCGGCGCGGATCCACGCGTTGGAGAACTCCCCATCGAGGATCATCTTGATACCGAACGAGCGAAGGCGGTCATCTCCCGCGAGAGGGCGCGCCACCTCTTGCGCAATCCGGGCGAACTCGTCCTCGAAGGCCAGCCTGTAGTCGAGCCTGTCCATCAGTTCGACGCGCAGCGGCAGAAGTCCCTGCTGACGGGCGTCGTTGTAGAGCTCCCACGTCTCGGCGAAGCTCGCCGGTAGCCCTGGGTCGACCACGGCTGTGACTCCGAGACTCAGGAGTTTGCGACAGGCTGCGCCCAGGATCTCCAGTCGTCGCTGGCGCCCGGGCGCGCGGAGGTCACCTTGGAGGAGTCTCACGTCGAAACCGCGCAGCAGCCCACTCTCCTCATCGATTTCGACATCTTCGAGCGCGCCTACCTGGGGCAGGAGTTCGACGACGCCGAGCGAGTTGAGCACCGCGACGTCGGGCCCACGGAGGAGAAAGACCGGGTGCTCGGCCACAACTCGGTCCAGCTCTGCGCGCGTCGGAAGCCGAGCTTCGGGTAGCTGACGCTCATGCCATGCATTGTCGTCGCCAAAGGAATGCACCCATTCGCCGACGGGGGTCTTGCTTGCCGTCTCCGACACGGCTGCGAGGAGCTCATCTAGGCTTCCCGCTTCGCCAAGTTGAACCATCATCAACTCGACGGCGATCTTCTCCAGATGCATGTGGGTGTCGGTGAACCCGGGAAGGAGAGCGGCACCCTGAAGGTCGGTGTGTCTTGTCTTCGACGAGCCGAGCTCGCGAAGTTCCTCCGTGGAACCGACCGCAAGGATCCGGCCACCCGAAATCGCAACTGCCTCGACCCTCCTACCATCAGGCTCCATCGTCTCGATGGCGCCTCCGGAGATGATCCAGTCGGCTGTCACAGAGCTGTTACTCACCGCCACCGGACTGGGTGGCGAGCTCGGGCCATCCAAGGCGGCGCTCGAGCGTCACGACCGGCTTCCCGACGACCGTCTCAATCGAGAAGTAGCGATCGAGCCTGATTGTCTCCGGATCTTCGGTTCGGAACAGATTTAGCAAGTCGTAGACAATCGAGGGCTCGGGAATCTCCCACACGCTGTAGAAGTTCCACAGCCTGGCGGCCGGCTCGCCGACCAAGCTGAGCTCGTCGTCAAGGGTTGCGAGTAGGCGGCAACCCATCCCCTTCCATTGTTCGTGGACATCGACCCAAGCATGGAACACCCGATTCTTTTCGTCTTGAGGCGCGAGCAACCAACCGTCTCGAAACGCTCCGCGAACGATCATCCGCCACGGCCATGGACGTTCTCTTGCTGTCACGATCTTCCTCCTCGATATCCGGCGCTCTTCGTGTTTCCGCTAGCGGAGCGTCCCGAGCCCCATTACCCAGTCCCCTTTGCGGCGAGGAGGAACCGTCATGACGCCGAGAATCGCGGCGTCTTCCTCGCTCGAAACGAGGGCAAGTCTAGAGTCGAAAAAGTCGCGTATCTCGCCGAGCGCCTGCCCTTTGTGAATAATCTCGCCCTTACGCACATACGGGTACCAAAAGCCGTCGACGGGCGCCTCAACACCCAGAAAACGGTGCAACTCGAGCGGTGAAGGGTTGGCGACAATCGGGGCTCCCGTGAGCATGCCGAGGTGGTAAAGCGCGTTGCGCATCGCCTTGAACTGCACGGCGACGACCGACTCATCAAGGTCTCCATGACTTCCCGCCTCGACCAAGACCGCTGGTGTCCCCAGCACTGAGGCCATTTCGAAGAGGCCGCCGCGTGCTGGCGTCACCTCCGGCGCAGACGCTCGCAGGTAGATCGGCATGTCCAGGGATCGTGCGAGCGCCTCGGCCTTGGCGTCGACGTCATCGTTGCCAGTCGAGTTCACCTGGCTGTACTCGACAAGCTCTTCCTCGAGATCGCCGCCATGGATATCGAGCACGAAGTCGGCTTTCGCAACGAGTTCGTCAAAGACGACTCGCGCGATGCGATCTGTGATCGTACCGTTGCCGTCGCCGGGAAAGAGATTCCCCAGATTCTTGTCATCGAGAGGATTAACGTGCATTGCGAGACCATAAAACGCGGGCACATTCAGACAAGGAACAACGAGTAGCGTTCCTGTCAACTTTCCTGAGTCCACCCAACGGATTAGACGACTGGCGGCCTCGATTCCGACGTACTCAGATCCGTGGACGCCCGCCACAATCAGAAGCGTTGGGCCATCGGCATCTCCTGTAACCGACGCGACGGGAATCTCGATTACCGAGCCGTCATCGTTCGAGACTGCGAGGTATTCCAACTGCTTAACGGCCGTCGCCATCATCCCTCACCTTTCGCTGGTCCCACCCACTCGAGCTCGGCGATGCTGCGGGGCGCCCACCGGTTCGCTAGCAAGCGCCAGCGCGTTTAATATACTGCATCGTCGATGTGGGCACCTCGCAACCCTCGACTCACGGCGAGCGAACTTTCCTTGTGCCAGCGCCACCGCCGTCGGTCGGCGTTGCGGGCGGGTTCGCAGCCGCGGTTCAAGGAGCGCGATGTCGCTGGACACCCCGCCGGGTGGGCCGCGGACTAGGTCGATGAGCTCCGAACCTGCAAGTCGGGAAGACAGCGATCCTTCCGCTCCCTCGAAGAAGCCGGACGTCACCGTCAAGCGCGCCGAGGATCTCGAGCGCTTCTATCACGGCAGCTTCGCGCGCCTACGCGCGGGTCTCGGTGTAAGCGCATTTGGTATCCAACTCATCACGCTCTCTCCCAATTCCGACATCTACCCGGAGCACAACCATCGAGACAATGGCCATGAGGAGGTCTACGTGGCGCTCAGGGGGCGCGCCACGCTCGCGGTTGGTTCGCAGGAGTACACGCTCGAACCGGGAGTCTTCATCCGCGTCGGACCAGACGAAACGCGAAAGGTGATCACCCAAGACGAGCCCGCCGAGTTCATTGTTGTGGGAGGCGCGCCGGGTCGTGCGTACTCGCCGCCCCCATACACAAACCTCGGCGCCGCCCTAGCCGTGCTTTCGGCCTCTCCGGTCTCGGTTCCAACGGGCGAGGAAGTCAGGTTCGATGGATCCGATTCGACATCCGGCGACGGGACGGGGGAAATTACGTTCGACTGGGATTTTGAGGGAAACGGATCCTTCGTGGCCGGGGAAAGCGTCGTTTTCCACGCTTACGATACGCCCGGCCCCTACGATGCCGTGCTCCGCATCACTGACGACGCTGGACAGACAGATTCGGACAAGATCCGGATCGAGGTTCGAGGTCTCTCAGCCTGAAGGGACTTGTCTCGCTCGAGAGCCTTTGTCGAGCTCGCATCGAGCCAATCGAGCATGTGCGCGCGCTCATACTCGCAAAGCGGTTGCCAGCACCCGATGCGGTGCGTTCCGATGGCGTCGAGTTTGTACGCAACGACTATTTCCTACTCGTCGACGCGGCAGGATCAATCGAAAATCTCGAAACTTACTTTCGCGAGATCTATGCGCCTGCCGCGCAAACCGCGCAAACGCAGCCATGGCGCTCGATCGACGAGGGCTGGGAGATGTTCATCGCGGGCGGCCTAGATCCGAAAATAGACCACTTCGCGGGACCGGAGACGGAAGCCGGCGAGGGGAGTTGGACGTGGCATCTGCGACGCGAACTGCGGCGCTTCCTCGATGGCGCCCGTCGGCTTGCCGGTGCCGACGGGCCAGAAGCTGCACGACGACGAGACCAACAACTCATGCGAATCGGGAGCGCAGCGTGGGGAGCTGGCCTGTCACTCCTCATGCTCGAACGCCACGGTGAAGCTGCGTCGTGGCTGGAGCGGTCAGCGCTCTGCTACCGGCGCAGCCTCGCCGATGCAGAACCGGGCAGTTGGGGCCGCTCGATCGGTCCGCTCAAGGCACGCTTGATCGCAGGGGATCTTGTTGGCGCGCGACGCGAGGCCATGTGGACACTCGACCTGGGAGCCGATACTCAGTCGGCGTCTCCGACCGCGCACTATGCCGCCTGCCTCTCTTATCTGACACTAGGCGATGACGCTGCCGCAGGGCGTCTCGCAACAATCCTTACAAAGGTTGCTGCATTCCCGGAAGCGACCGCGGAAGCTTGTAAGGCGATGGCAGCCCGCGAGGCCAGCAGCTATGGACCGGCAATCCGCGCGGTGCTCAGGACTTTCGAAGAACGCCCGCGCTACCTCGAGGACATTCCTGTGGCCGATACCGTGTTGGCCCTTCAAGCTCTCGCGGGGCTACACCACATCTCCGTGCCACTTGTTTCACCCACGCTACCCGCAACGCCAAACGGCAGACACTCGTAGGGCGCCGGCTCCCTGGCGTTGACGAGTCGCGGTCCGTCTCCTGAGGTGACCCGCACCGCGCGTCGAACTGAACAGGCTGTGTACTACCGAAGGCGAGGTGCTCCCGAGCTTCCGTAGGCTGAATGTCCCAGGGGACATCGGAACGCCACGGAGCGCCCGACGGTCTGCCTTCCACGCGAAGGCCCGTCACCGAGCCAGGGCGCCTGCGTCGGCGAGGCTTGAGCAGCTGTGGCCCAGCGGCCGTGACGGAATGCGGCTGAGACACACCGGCGCAAGTCACTGCCACGTCGGTTGCCATAGTCGTCAGCCTCGCCTTGCGCGGATGTCACCAGGCCCCGAGGCGCCGCGATCAGGGATCACTGGTCGAGCCCTTGCGCCTCACCGAGCACGATGTCATACGCTGTCCGGTTGACCACTAAGACGGAGGCGGTGACGTGATGTATGCACGCGTGGCAACGTTCGAGAGTGACCCGGCGATGGTGGATGACGCGATCGCGATGGTTCGCGCGGAGGTCGAAGGCGACGCACCGCCGGGGCTGGAGGGCGCGAAGATGCTCATGCTCGTGAACCGCGAAACGGGCAAGGGCGTGGGCGTGACGCTCTTCGAGACTGAGGATGCGATGCGGCGGGGCGACGAGGCACTTAATGCGATGGACCCCGGGTCAACGGAGCGCCGTGTATCCGTCGAGTTTTTCGAGGTGCCGGTCCACACTGTGAGTTGATTCGAGTCCCCTCGGGTCAATCGGTACTTCGCAGCGCGAGGTATAGATCCGGAGGCGGCGCTGGCGGCTCACGGAAGACCTGGGTTCTCAACTCTGCACGGCTGCGGACAACTCGCGGAATGAGCATCCTCCTAGACGCGGAACGGCTTTGACGGAGCCGCACCGGAGTCGAACCGACCGCGCTGTCGGCTTACCCCCGGCCGATGCGTCACGACGGAAGGGCCCGACTTCTCGTGCCTAGACTGACGGATTGGAGATTCGGATCTCGACGTCTTTGCGGGCACGGTTTCCCGCGACATCCCATGCGCGGACGACGAGGAGGTAGCGGCCGTTGGGCAGCCGGGTTGTGTTCCAGTACGGACGTGGGAACAGCCTGAACCAGTAGATGCCGTCGCAGGGCCGGTGACCGTTGAGGCATCCCTGGGCGGAGAGGTTCTGCATCGTCCCTGGCGCGTAGTGCTGTGCTGGCGCGAGGGGTGGCTCGGTAAGCGAGAGGAAGACGGTGCGGCGGTACACCACACGCTGGGTGCGCGTGTCGACCAGGAGAAGCCCAACCCGATACGGGCGGTGCGGTGCGGCGAGGACGGGAACGTCGTGGAACCAGCCGATGAACGATTGTGGGTCGCTGATGCGCGCTCGGATGTCGACCAGGCCAGCGAGGCTCGTTCGATTCAGCCGACGACCGGCGGGCGGGAGCAGGGCGAAGCTCCGCTGTCGCCTGCCCCATTTGGGCTCGGCCGGGACGTGGAAGCGCACGTCGTGGATCACGGGTGCCGCGGTGTCCCTGAACGGCTTCAGCTTTCCCTCGGGCCGGAGTGGGTTTACGAGCAGGCGCTTGTCCTCGGCGAAGAACCATTCCGTCAGATGGATGTGCCACCAGCCGCGGCAGGACCAACCGATGTGCTGCCCGGCTTCCACGCGCTGTCCGGGGGCCACCAGCGCATCCACGTGCCCGTAGCCGAAGTGGCCGACACGGACGTTGCCGCAGACGCCGCGTGGCGTCGCCTGCTCGACAACGCCGCCTTCGATCGCGTAGACCCGATGAGTTCGGCCCGCGGACGCGCCACGTTCGGGCCGGTCGTCGCGAACCGCGATGTCAACGCCGGTGTGGTAGACGGCCCCAAGCAGCGGGTCGGGCCGCGGGTCGAGAAAGGAGCCTCGGATCGGGTGCTGGCGGTTGTGCGGTCGCACCGGCCAGCCCTGGAACGTGTCGTTGTAGCGCTGGTCGAGCGGCGGCACGCTCAACTACCCTCGCCCAGAAGACCGAAACGCCGTAGCGCGCCGGGCAAGAGCTGCGGCATCCCTCCCGAATGCGTCCACGACCCCGAGACCGCCACGATCCGGGCTTCGGGATTGAGTCTGGTCAGGCGTTGATGCAGAAGCGCGGTGTGGTGGGCTTGGTCAACGACAATTTCATCCGCGACGCTCCAATAGAGCTGTAAGGGGACACGTGAAAACGCGATCGCGCGCGCCTGCGTGAGCGGGCTTCGGCGCGCATACGCACCGGGATCCGAGTCGGGCGTACCTCCAATCTCACGCCGAGCGAGCTCTTGAAGATGGCGGCCGCCGGGAATCTTCGGGAAGTCGCGATACCGCTTCGCGATGTCGGTCGGCGCATCGAACGACACCGCCCCGGCGAGCAACCTCGGGTAGCGCGCGACAAGAAGGAGGGTCTCCTGTCCGCCCATGCTGCCCCCCATCGCATAGACGGCGCCACGAGAGACACGCAACCACGGAAGCGTCGCCTTCGCGACATACTGCATGTTCGCAAGATCGCGGATCTGCCCCTCCCAACCCCAGGAGTGAAGAGGCAAGACCCGACCATGGTCCTCGGGGCTGATCACGGCGAAGCGGCCACGGACCGGAAGGTCGCCCCAGAACCGAAGGTTCGCAAGGCCGGTCAGGCCTCGCCCGTGCGGGGAGATGATAAGCGGCACCGTCGGGTTATTGCCCGGGCCAAGGTCGGCAGGCAACGCCACATACGCTGCGCGGGCAAGACCGTTGTGCGCCCGGTAACGAACCGTCCAAACACGCACCTCGTCACGCAGCGCCATCGCTCGCGATCGTAAGCAGCAGGCCAGCGTTTGCCATCACCCCGATCACGTTCGTCCCGACAAACGCGCGGGAGGCGAACAAGGCCCCGCCATGGTCACGAGAGCCCGGATAGATCAGCCGATACTGCATGGCGTGTACTCCTGGCCGTTGAAGCCGTTCGACCGCGCGCATCCGGTGCGTGGCTACTTCAACGATCCGCGCATCTCCGGGAAGTCGAAGACGTTTCATTTCGGGATCGACATCGCAGCCGCGAACGGCACCCCGGTCTACGCGGTGCGCGCCGGTGTCGTGCACCTGGAGGGCCGACGCTCGCTGTCGGTCGCCGACGGGGACCTCGACTTCGGCTACTGGCACGTAATCCCGGCCGTGAGTCACCACGAGCGCGTCGCAAAGCATCAGCTCCTCGGTCACGTCGCAGCGCCGTGGCTGCATCTCCATTTCGCCGAGCATCGCTCTGGCGTCTACCGCAACCCGCTGCGCCCCGGAGCGCTCGCACCCTGGCGCGACACGGCCAAGCCGCACGTGACGAGAATCCTGTTCTCGCGTAACGGGCGCGCGCTGTCTCCCGCAGCGATCTCAGGAGCGGTGGACGTGGTCGCCGAGGCGCACCAGATGCCGCCGGTCAAAGTCCCAGCGCCCTGGGAGGACCTGCCCGTGACGCCAGCACGGATCCGCTGGCGTGTGCGCCGCGACGGCCGCAGCGTACGGGCCTGGCACACACCGGTCGACTTCGGCCGTGAACTGCTTCCTCGGGAGGCGTTTCGACGGATCTACGCGCCCGGCACACGGCAGAATCGCCCAGGTAAACCCGGTCTCTACCGCTTCTACCTCGCCCACACCTGGGCCACAACGCTGCTCGAGGACGGCCGATACCGGCTCGAGGTGGAAGCCTTCGACCTCCGCGGCAACAACAGCAGACTGCACCTTCGCTTTACGGTCGCCAACAACGTTTGACGTCGTGACTTGCGCCACGAGCTAGAGGCGCAGCATCTCGACCTTCGTCAGGAAGCCGAGGTAGATACCCGTGCAGTTGAACTGGAACCACGTCTGCTGACCCTGCGTGAGCTGGTACTGACCCGTTGCCACGGCCGGCTGGTTCTGCAGGCTATGCGCCGTCGTGTCACCGAAGGGCCCGCTGAGGTGGACAGTCAGGTCCGCCCCGTAGAAATGAACAGTAAGAAGGTAAGCCTTCGTGGCAGGAGCCTTGAAACTGCCGTACACGACACTGCCATCCCAAACGCCCGGACTGTGCACCACGATCGGGTCAAGGAACACCTGATCACTCGCACAATCCCAACGTCCAGGCCGGTACACATCGATCGAACCGCGCTGCCCAAACGGCTTGCGGGCCGACAGCGACATCACCACAGTGGGACTCGCCGCAGCTGCAAACGCGGGCTCAAGCTTCTTCAGCTGAGCGCGGCTGAACGACTTTGCTGCAGGCGTATCAACCAGACGCTGAGATGCGAGCTGTCTAAGCGTGGGCTCTGCGAGACGTGCGGGCCGGACATCAGGCGGGCTGTCAGTGGCCATCGTGTTCCTCCTTACCTGCGGCAGGGTGCGCCCATGATTGGCCAGCACGACGGCGAAGTAAAGGCCAGAGCCCGCCGCGTACGACTGTCGCACAGCAGTTTCACGCGCAGAATGTCCAGGTAGCTCCCCGTCAGAAAGAGCGCAGCAACAACGCTCAGCCGGGCACCCCGCGTATTTCCGGCGAGAAACAGATGATCCGAAGCGACCTTCCGCAGTCCCAGATCCCGCGGGAGTCTTCCTCTGACCCAGACGGCGAGGGCGCCCGCGATGGCCAGTGCGCCCCTCGCTATTCAAGGGAAGACCGCGGGAGGCTACGGAGACATACAGGTCAAGACTGGGTAGGTGCACGGGGTCCCGCGGCTGGCCCGCGCACGAGACCACGCCACCGTGTCTGCCTAGCTGTCTGCAAGCAACGATCGAGGCGGCTGGTCGGCCGGGATCACAAGGCCGATCAGCCGCTGCTCCCCGATCTCGAGCCACAACACCTCGTCATCGAAAGCGAACGCTGCCGTCCGCGCCGACCTGACCGGATACCGCTCAAGCGGCAACCTTGCTCGTCCGCGACGACGAGCTCGATCCCCTTCTCGTCGAACAGCTCGACCACCTTTGCGATCACCTTGACTGCCTTCATCTGGATCCTCCTCTCGGGTCGGACGTTCGGACGTTCGCGTCGGTCACGGGTGGGTCGCGTTCTCCGAGCGCCCGGGACGCGTTGTCGTCGAGCCAGCGCTGTAACTCGCCGACGGGGTAGAGCCGTCGGCGGCCACGCCGCACGCAGCGCAGTTCGTGCCGGAGGTGCTGTTGGAAGAAGTCCGGCGACACCCCGAGTGCCGCGGCTGCCTCCTGCTGGTTGAGCGCGAGGCGAAGATCCGGTCGGCGCGCACCTGGTTTCACGCGATGTTGAGGGCCTCGGAGGGCGGGAGAAGAACGACATCCTTCGGAAGGGGCGCTCCGCGCCGCAGTCGGGCCGGCCGACCTCGCCTGGTCTCGTCGTTCTCGAGGTAGCCGAGCTCGATCGCGTGCGCCACACGCCTGCTGATTGTCCCCTTGTCCAGGTGGAGCTTCTCCGCGAGTTCAGCTTGCGACATGTACTTCGGGCCCTCGGGGAACGCCTCGACCGTCTCGCGAACGACGTCGGGGACGGACGCCTGAACACCGTCAGAGAACAGCTCCAGCACGAGCTCGCGCACAACTTCGTAGTCATCGAAGGTCGCGACGACACGCCCATGGTCATCGACCTTGCGGGTTGCCTGGTGAAGCAGCGCGTGTGCCCGGATGAGGTTCAGCACCTGCGTGAAGTCCCGGCGCAGCCTGACCGCGACGGGCGGCACCGCCTCCGCGAGCTGTCCGGCGAATGGAACCGTGACAGCGCTTCGGCCGAGCGTCAGCCACTCGTCCAGCGCGTGCCAGGCCGAGAGGTCGATCTCCGATTCGTTCTCGCGCCGCTGGCGCGCATCACCGCCTTGGTCTGCTCCGCCGTATCCGTAACGGGCAGCGTCAGGAGCCGGGTTTCGTTCTCGGGATGCAGCTTCACCGCAGTGGTGGTGACGATCAGCCCTGTGGGGCCTTCCCGCTCGATTAGCCGTGTCTGGAACTCGCCGTTGATCTGCTCGGTCACCTCGTAGCGCAGCCGCCCCTCGCTAAGCAGTGTCCGAACGAAGTAGTCGGCCCATTCCCCCGCGAGCCCCGCCGCCTCGTAGAGGACGAGCATCCGGTGCGCGAGAGGCTCCATGCCGTACGCGAGCGCCTTCTCGCTCATCGCTGACAACGCGTAGTACGCGTCAGGGGTGAAGAACTGGAGAGTTTTCTCGACGGTGAAGGACTTGCCCGCGGACGAGGGGCCTTTGAGGACCGCAGAGACAGGCCGGTCGAGAAATCGACTCACGACCACGAGGAACAGCGTCGCGGCCGTCTTCTCCTCGCCCACGTGCCCCGCCTGCCTCAGAGCGGAGAGGAACGCCTGCACGATGCGGGGCTCGTTCGCGAGAGATGCGCACCGATGCCACGTTGTCGCGCGAACCTCGTCGTGCTCGCGCGCCTCAGCCTCGGCGAAATCCTCGGCGGCGGCCACTGCCTTGTCGAGGTTCGCCCGGAACGCCTCTCGGTCAGCGAGGTAGAGGTCGCTGATGTCCTTGTGCGGGCGAAGCGAGACGATCCGCACGCGCTCGCGGATACGCGACCGTTGAAGCGACCGAAAGAGCGCATCTCCGCCGCCGTCCGGCTCGACGACCAGGTAGACGGTCTCAATGCCGTCCAGTAGCGGCGCGTCTCGCACTTCGCGCCAGCTCTGCGCGCCGGGTATACCCACCGCCGGCAGCTCGTGCAGCCACAGCGTGTGCGCATCAGACTCGCCCTCTACCAGGAAGACGAACCCCTTCTCGCGCGCTTCCCGAAGCCTCTGCTGCCCATACAGCTGAGGCTTGGAGCCCTTCCGCCAGGCAAACCGCTGCCCATCGTCATCGCGCAAAGCGAGGCGGAACCGCGCCGCCAACTCCTCACCGTTCTCGTCGACGTACAACATCCGCACGGCTGGCTGACCGGCGTAGTGGAAGTCGCTGAGACCCCAGCGCCCGAGTTCCGCTACTTCAAGACCTTTCGCCGCCGCGTAACCGGCGACGGTAAGCCCGCCCGCGGGGGGAAGGGGTCCCGTGGCCCCGCCGGCATGCAACGGTGCAACAGGGTGTTGCGGCGTTGCACCCTCCGCGTCGGGGCTCATATCCCTCTCCCCCTCTGGACGAACAGGTCGCGCATCTGCAGCCCGAGCGCGGCTAGGACAGCCGTTGTGGGGTAGCCGGCATGGCAGTAGATGAGCACTCGGCCGTCCCTGCCCTCGCAGATCGACAGACTCGGGCTCCGGTCTTCATGGGCCGGACAGCAAGCGATCCACCCGCCGCCAGACCTGCGCTTACCACGGAGCCTGGAGAGCACAAGGTCTGTTGGGTTCATCGCAGCCGCCCTCGTAGCGACAACCCTTAGACACGCCCGCAGTCGCGCCGCGGTTGCCTTAATTGACATCAGTTGGTAGCTCATGATTTGATGTTCCCATGACCGATGAACCAAAGGGTCAGGGGATTTCGGACGGCGAGCCGGTACCCCGCCTCTGGGCCTACATTGAGGAGCGCGACGTCCTAACGCCCGACCGCACGCTCCAGATCAAGGCGGCCGGCCCGATCCTCCGGTTTGAGAACCGTGCAATACCGGCGTCTATTCGAGCCCTCTTCCGACACCCCGGGCAGCCACTCGTCGGGCTCACCATCGAGCGGATCGAAGGGCGCTTCGCGTGTACCGGCCTGCACCTCTCGACGTTGCCGGGAAGGGTCATCGACCGCGATGTAGTGCGAGGAGTTCGAGTGGAGAGGCTTGTCCGCACGGCGACAGCGAATGCCGTCCATGTCGTCCATGAGCTGTCAACGGAAACCGAGGTCGAATTGATGGCGCTGCTCATGGACGTCGAACAGCTTCCGGTGCCGGATTTGCGAATCGGCGACGCCTACGCCTGGCCGTCGGCCGGACCTGAGCTTGCCGAATTCGCCCGCCTCGACCACGCGATGGTCAGCGACCCGAAGCGAACCCGCGCGGCAGCCAGGCGAGCCCGACTCCAAGTGATCGCCGAGACATATGACCAGGCGCTCAAGGACGGTGAATCAACCACGAGGGCAGTCATGTCTCAGCAGAACGTCTCGTACCAGCATGCTAAGAACCTGATCGGGGACACCCGCGAGGCTGGCTTCCTCCCGAAGACGACACGCGGCAAGAAACGCGGCACGATCGACGCTCTCGGAACCGATGGCTGACGCCGGTATCGCACGACGCCACCTGTGCCGGAGATGCCACTCCATATCAACGCTCGAGCCCTTTGTAGACGGCTGGTAGACAGCGCGTGATCGCTGATCGAACAAGGATCGGGTCGAAAGCCGTGAACCGTGTGGTTACGGGTGTGCTGTGTGCCCCCGGCAAGAATCGAACTTGCGCACGCGGTTTAGGAACTCCATCGCAGGCCAGGCACTGACGGAGGTCTGCAACATTCCTGCCACAGTGCCGCCCCGTCCGAGGCAGCCCCGAACGGTCTCGAGCGGCCACGCCGTCGCGCCGACGTCCAAAGCGCTACGCGCCACGAGGCCCGTCCGAACGGCGCAATCGGTTTGACGGAGCGGCGCCGGAGTCGAACCGACCGAGCCGTGGGCTACACGACCGCACAGGTTTTGAAGACCTGCTGGGCCACCGGGCCCGTGCCGCTCCGAGGCCACATTACATGCGGGTTTGGAGCCCCCCGCGGGCAGCATCAGGCGCGCGTCGCTTCTACCCGTAGCCTTGGCAGCGTGTTCGACCACGTCGGGGTCGCCGTCTCGGACCTGACCGCGTCCGAGCGCTTCTACCGGACGGTTCTTTCCGCGCTGGGCGTCGAGCCGAGCCACGCGGACGCCGCGCTCGTCGAATGGGAGGACTGGGCCATGGGCCCGACCGCTCATGAGCACCCCCTGACCCGTGGCCTCCACGTCGGCTTCCCCGCACCGAGCCGCGAGGCGGTGGACGCCTTCTGGCGGGCGAGGGTCGCGGCCGGCTACCGCGACGACGGCGCGCCCGGCACCCGCACGGTCTACGGCCCCGACTACTACGGCGGCTTCCTGCTCGACCCGGACGGGCACAACGTCGCGCTCGCCAACCACAACAGCAGCGCAGCGTAGGCCTAGTACCCGCCGCCCCCGTAGACGACGAGCAGCACGATGCCGATAGCGAGGACCGCGACGCCGGCGCCGATCGCGACCCAGCGTCCAAGATTGATCGATGACACGAGTGCCTCCTTCGTGGTTGCTTCCACGAAGGAGTACGACCCGACCGCGCCATCCGGATGCCCCGCGTAACGCGTCCGCAACCGAGGCCGAGAAAAGTCAGGCGAGCGCGGTCTTGATCCGCTCGATCGCGGCCGCCTCGGCCTCGTCGCCGCCCCCTGCGGCCTTGCTCACGGTCTCCGACAGCGACAACACGAACGCGCGATAGGCCTCGACGTCGTCCGGGGCTTTCGCGCGCAGCGTCGCGACCGCGGTGCGCAGGGACTCGTCGGCCGCCTCGTTCACCTCGCTCGGCGTCGCGAGCGCGCCGAAGCCCGTCCCGTGCTCGGAAGCAAGCTCGCGCACGAGCTGGCTGGCGTCGTCGCGGGCGTCGACGAGGTAGCGCGCGAACGACGACGCCTCTTTGATCGAGTCGAAGAAGCTCCTGTCGCTGACCGAGACGAGCAGGCCCGCACCCGTCGCCCCCTTGCGGAGCTGGTCCCACTCCTCCTCGGTGAAATCGGACTTACCCGCCATCGCTCCTCCTCTCCCGGGACGTCGCGGTCAGTCTCGCACAGCGCGGTGGGCAGCCCGGCGCAGGACCCGCCGGTCGCCGAGCCGCCGCGTGACGCCGTCGACGTCCATCCGCTCGAGGAGGAGCTGCGCGTCCCGGCGACCGACGCCGGCGAGGTCGCGGAAGCGCGCGAGCGTGATCTCGCCGGCGGCGCCGCACTCCATCCGCACGAGATCCTGCGCGACCTCGTAGGCGCCCGCCGAGACGACGTACCCGTCGCCCAGGCGCACGATGGTTCCCTCGCCTTCGAGAAAGCGTGCAAGCTCGGCATCGTCGACTTTCGTCGCCACCAGGCCCGATGCGGCGAGGACCGCCTCGAGCTCGGCAGCGGCGTCGGCACGCGACCCGAGAGACGCCGAGGCGCCTGGCAGGTACGCCGTCCCGCCGCGCCGCTCCACCGGGAGCAGTGGGAGCACGACCGGCGCCCAAAGCTCGGCGGGCAGCAGCTCCCCGAGCGGCAGGCCGGGCTCGAGCGGCGCCTCCATCGCGCGGGCGCGGAGCCGCTCCTCCACTCCCGCCGAGGTCTCTTCGAGCCACTCGTCCGCGAAGGCCCAGCCCTCGACGACCCGGACGGCGTCGAGCCCCTCCTCGAGGTCGGCGCCGTCCAGGAGCGCCCGCCCCGCGAGCGACTCGACCCGGACAGGCCTGGACACGAGCGCCCGGACGATCGAGCGTGCGTCGCCTTCGTCGAGCAGTCGGTCGCGCTCGGCATCGCGGCCTCGCGGCGGCGCCGGATCGAGCACGACCGCGCCGCCGACCGTGGCCTCCGTCCGTAGGACGACGCGATCACCGCGCGCGGCGACCACGGGCGCGGCGAGGCGGAGCTGGGCGTGGCCGTCCCCGACCCGCACCACGCGGGCCGGGATCCGGCTTGTGCCGTGGTGCACGGACAGTCGTGTCCCGTCGGCAATCGGCTGGAGCTCCTCCAGGGCCACCTCGAGCCGGTACGAGCGCGGGAACGCCCCGGGAGCGACAAGCGCGTCACCGCGGCGGACCTCGGAGCGCTCGACGCCCGGAAGGCTGACGGCGACCCGCTGCCCTGCCTCCGCGCGCTCGACCGGCGCGTCGTGCACCTGCACCGACCTCGCGCGCACGTCGCGGCCCGACGGCTCGAGCCGAAGCTGGTCGCCCGTCCCGATCGAGCCCGACCAGAGCGTCCCCGTCACCACCGTGCCGATCCCGCGGAGGGTGAAGACCCGGTCGACGAAGAGCCGCGTCGGGAAGTCGGCGCGACGCTGTTCGAGGCCCGCCGCGACAGACGCCAGCTCCGCGCGCAGCTCGTCCAGGCCCAACCCGGTGACGCCGCTGACCGCGACGACGCTCGCGTCGGGCACGAGCTCTCGCGCCTCCTCGACGGCGAGCTCGAGGGTCTCCTCGTCGACGAGATCGGCCTTCGTCACGGCGACGACACCGTGCTCGACGCCGAGCAGCCGGAGGATCGCGAGGTGCTCGTCGGTCTGCGCGCGACTCCCTTCACCCGCGTCGACGACGAGGAGGAAGAGGTCGATTCCGGTGGCGCCGGCGACCATCGTCCGCACGAACCGCTCGTGCCCGGGCACGTCGACGAGCGAGAGCGTCGTCCCGTCCGGGAGCGCGAGCGGCGCGTAGCCGAGGTCGATCGAGATCCCGCGCGCACGCTCCTCGGGCAGCCGGTCGGTGTCCTTCCCCGTCAGCGCACGGACGAGCGTCGTCTTGCCGTGGTCGACGTGACCCGCGGTGCCGACCGTCAGCGCCATGACGCGCGAGACGTCCTGGGCTTGTGTTGAATCAACACAAGCTCCTGCGCGCCTTCAGCACCGCGCGCGCGGCCTCGTCCACCTCGGTGTCGGTGAGCGTCCGCGCGTCGAGGAGCAGTCGGCCGTCGCGGACGATGCCGAGCACGGGAGGGTCGCCCAGCCTAAGCGGTGCGGCGAGCGCCTCCTCGATCGCGCAGGCGGCGCTCGTGAGCTCCGCGAGCGGCAGGGCGCCGCCACCCACGCGGGCGACGGTCTCCTCCACCTCGCCGCCGACGAGCCCCGCAAGTCGCTCCGCCCGCTCCCGCACGGCCTCGACCGGCTCGTCCAGCATCCGCAGGACGGGGATCTGGGCCCGCGCGCGCTCGGGATCCTGGTGCAGCGCGAGCGTCCCCTCGAGCGCGGCGAGCGTGAGCTTGTCCGCGCGGAGCGCGCGCTGGAGCGGATGACGGCGCAGGCGCTCGACCAGCTCGGCACGACCGACGACGATGCCGGCCTGCGGGCCGCCCAGCAGCTTGTCGCCGGAGAAGCAGACGAGATCGGCGCCCGCGGCGAGGCTCGATGCCGCTGTCGGCTCGTCGCCGACGTCCGCGAGCGAGCCCGAGCCGAGGTCGTCGACGAGCCAGAGCCCAGCTCGCCTGGAGATCTGGGCCAGCTCCCGCGTCGGCACCGACTCGGTGAAGCCGACGATGCGGTAGTTGGACTGGTGTACCCGCAGGAGCAGGGCCGTGTCGGGGCCGATCGCGCGCTCGTAGTCCACGACCCGCGTGCGGTTCGTCGTCCCCACCTCGACCATCCGCGCGCCGGAGCGCGAGAGCACATCGGGGATCCGGAACCCGTCGCCGATCTCGACGAGCTCGCCGCGCGAGACCACGACCTCGCGGCCGTCTGCGAGCGCGGCGAGCGCGAGCAGCACGGCCGCCGCGTTGTTGTTGACGACGAGCGCTGCCTCCGCGCCGGTGAGCCGGCGGAGCGCGTCGGCGACATGGTCCTGCCGCGAGCCCCGGCTGCCCGAGGCGAGGTCGAGCTCGAGGTTCGAGTACGACCCGCCGACATCGACCGCGCGCGCGAGCGCGGCAGGGGGCAGCGGCGCGCGCCCGAGATTCGTGTGGACGATCACTCCCGTTGCGTTCAGCACCCGGCGCAACGCGGGTGAGACGAGCCGCCCGAGCTCCGC
>Ga0111538_10001305_pt1 | contig 34869 bp, 29 predicted proteins | sample SoiMethybrSBSTD1_FD_79669 | JGI IMG/M metagenome (GOLD analysis project Ga0111538, IMG submission 79669) | Bulk soil microbial communities from a Populus tree surrounding site in Tennessee, USA - Soil MetaG P. TD hybrid SBSTD1 (version 2)... | ecosystem: Environmental > Terrestrial > Soil >...
CCCGCATGCGCCGGAGCTGGCGCTGGTAAATGCCGGACGAAAGACACTCCCTGGCAAGCTCTTCCGGGAGCGTCGCGTTGGCCAGCGTCGTCGATTGCTTCAGTCGAGTGAGCTTCTCTATCCACCCTCCACGCGCGACCACGTAGCCGACGCGCCCGCCCGGCAGCAAGCACTTGGAAAACGATCCCACCAGCAGGGAGGGTGACTCGTTGCCGTCGCTTCGGCCGAACGAAATCAGCGGCGGCACCGTGCGACCATCGTGCGCAAGCTCACCGTAGAGATCGTCCTCGATTACGGGGATGCGCCGCCTGCGTAGTGCGGTCATCCAGGCGCGCCTTCGGTCTTCCGGCATCAGCCCGCCGGAAGGATTCCCGAACGAAGGGATGAGCGCCACGGCGCGGATCGGATGGCGCCGACACGCCGTATCCAGGAGTGCGGGATCGGGGCCACCCTCGGCGTCGCAGGGAAGCTCGACGACTCGTGCGCCCAGAGCGCGCGCTGCATCGAAGATGCCGAAAAACGTGGGGCACTCCACGGCGACCGCATCCCCCGGGCGAATCAGCGCCCGAAGCGCCAAGGAGATCCCCTCCATCGCTCCGCTGGTGAGCAGTACCTCGTCAGGTCGAACGTGCAGGCCGCGGTCGCGAAGCCGGAGCGCGATCGACGTCCGGAGCGCGAGGTCGCCTGGCGGCAGTGAATACGATGTCCAGATCTCCGGTCTTGCCCGCAGGAGCATCGCCGTGACTCGCCGAAGCTCTCTCACGGGAAAGAGCGCCTGCGATGGACACCCGAGGCCGAGCGGAACGAGAGACGGATCCCCCACGGCGCCGAACACCTCATCGACGAGGATCTCTCGCTCGCGACTGCGCTGTGCAAGGCGCGCTCGTCGCACGGGCGAGCGAAGCAAGCTCGAAACCTGAGGCCCGCGGACCCGATACCTCGACCGCTCGCGCGCTTCGACCAAGCCGAGCTGCTCGAGCCTTCGATACGCGGCTAGAGCCGTCATGAGGCTGACACCATCGCTCTTGCAAAGCGCTCGCAGCGAGGGCAGCCGTTCCCCGGGGCTCAACTGGCCGTCGCGAATGCTGCGGACAAAGCGCTGCGCAATGCGCTCGTAACGGGCGTCGGTCGTCATTCAACTGTTATAGTCGAAACGTTCACGCTCTGTATCTGTTCTATATTGGAGAACTCTGGTTTCATGTCCTGACAAGGAGCTCTGATGCGACGGACCGACTGGCAAGCAGTGCTGAAACGGGCGGAGCAACATGCGGAGCGTTGGTTTGCTGGGCTTGCCGATCGGCCTGTCTACGCACGCTCCGACTCTCGCGAAGTGCTCGATCGGCTAGAGCGGCCCGTTCCCGAGGAGCCCACACCACCGGAACGCGTGATCGACGATCTGGTGGCCGCCGTCGACTCCGGGCTCACCGCCATGCCCAGCGGGCGTTTCTTCGGCTGGGTGATCGGCGGGGGTCTTCCGTCCGCGGTGGCCGCTGACTGGCTGACGACCGTTTGGGACCAGAACGCGGGCTCGACGGAAGGGACGCCTGCTGCTGCAGCGGTGGAGCAGATGGCGCTAGCTTGGACGCTCGAGCTCCTCGATCTCCCGCGCACGGCTTCGGGAGCGCTGGTGACCGGAGCCCAAATGGCCAATACCGTCTGCCTCGCCGCCGCCCGGAACCGTGTGGTCGGCGCCCTGGGTTGTGATGTCGAGGCACACGGCCTCTTCGGCGCCCCCGAAGTACACGTCGTCGTCGGCGAGGAACGTCACCAAACGGTCGATCGCTCGCTGCGCCTGCTCGGATTTGGAGAGCGTCGCTTGCGCGTGGTGCCTGCGGACGAGCAAGGACGCATGCGCGCCGACGCCCTCGGGGAACTCCTCTCCGGCCTCGAGCCTCCCGTCATCATCTGCGCCCAGGCGGGGAATGTGTCGACCGGTGCGCTCGATCCCATGGCCCCGATCGCCGACGCTGTCGATCGCCTGCGAACCCGCAGCCCGGCCGGCGCCGTGTGGCTACACGTCGACGGAGCCTTCGGCCTCTGGGCGCGCGCCAGTGCCCGCACGCGTGAGCTCGCGGCCGGTATCGAACGAGCGGATTCGTGGGCAACCGACGCGCACAAGTGGCTGAACACACCCTATGACTGCGGCATAGCCTTGATCGCGCCCGCCCATCGCGAGGCGCACCGTCACGCAATGGCGATCCGCGCGGCGTATCTTCCGGAGGAATCGGACCACGGGATCCGTTCGCCCCTCGATTGGACGCCGGAGTTATCACGGCGCGCGCGCGGATTCGCGCTCTACGCGGCACTGTGCGAGCTGGGTCGCCGTGGCGTCGAGGATCTCGTCGATCGCTGCTGCGCGATGGCCCGCCGCTTCGCCGAGCAACTCGCCCGCGAGCCGCGCGTGTCCATCCTGAACGACGTCGTGCTGAACCAGGTGCTGGTCCGCTTCGGCGACGACGCGCACACGAGGGACGTCGTTCGTCGTGTGCGCGACGATCGCACCTGTTTCGTCTCCGGGACCGTGTGGCACGGCGTGGAGGCCATGCGCATTTCCGTCTCGAACGCTTTCACCGACGAGGCAGACGTGGACGCGTCCGTGGCCGCGATGATCCGCGCGCACTCCACCCGCTGAGCTGCTGAAGGCGCCTCTCCAGTCAAAGAGCGCCGCCCGGGCGGGGCACGGGTTCCCAAGCCCCGTCGCCCACGCCAGGCTGTTTCTGAGTCTCGTCCAGACCGAAGGTCCCGAAGTAGCCCTTTCGGTCAGCTTCTGGCCAAGCGCGGCCTCACCGCCGGCATTCTGCAGGAAGCGCGGGACCTTCTGGCGACGCTGCGCAAAGAGCGGAAACTACTCGGCGCGCCACTTCTGTCCGTTGAAGCGAAGCAGCGTGCCCTCGGGGCCGACCGCCCAGACGTTCGCGGACGAGCTTCCCCAGGTGGACCAGAGGACCTTGTCCGTGGAGCTAGGAACTTTGGTCCACGTCTTGCCGTCGCTATGAAAGATTGCGCCGGCGAGCCCCGAAGCCCAGATGTCGTTGGGCGCGCTTCCCCACAGGTTCAAGAGCTGCGCGTTCGGAAGGGTCGTTTCGAGCTGCCAGGTCTTTCCGTTGAAGTGGTGGATCTCGCCGTCGTATCCCGCAACCCAGACGCTGTCGCTGGCGGTTCCCCAAACAGCGCGCAGGGCCTTGCCTGGAAATGGCGCACGGTCGAAGTGTTTTCCGTTTCCGCGCAGCACGAACCCGCCGCCGCTTCTGTCGGAACCCACCATCCAGATATCCGTCGGCCCCGAGCCCCACACTTTCCAAAGGCTCGACGACGCTCCGATGCCGACGTCCTCCCACTTCTTGCCGTCGTAGTGACGAAGCACGCCGGACTCGTCCGATACACCACACGCCCAGGCGTCCTTCGGTCCACTCGCCCAAACGCTCAGCAGCCGAACGGTTTCTTCGCCCGGCGTCGCGCTCCAGCTCGAGCCATCGAAGTGGAGCGTCGTACCCGAGTCGCCCACGGCCCAGATGTCGTTCGCTGCCGTGCCGTAAACGGAGGCCAGATTGCCCTTCGTCCCGCTCGGCTTGTCGCTCCATGCCTTACCGTCGAAAAAGGCAATGGCGCCCTCGTCTCCGACCGCCCACACGTTCTCGGGGCTGCTGCCCCACACGGAGCGCAGCGAGCTTTCGGTCTGTTTACGCGGTGTCGCTGCGCTCGGCGTCGAAGCCGCCGTCGGAGTCTGTCCGGCTCCCGGCTCGGCGATCTTGCTTCGGCAGGATACGGCGAAGATTGCCGCGCCGACGACGAGCGCCCATTTCCAGCCAAACGAATTCGTTCTGAGCAAACACATGCGGTGCGTCGAGAGTACCGGATGCGCCCGGCCTCGCCCAACGCCGATGTGAGAGCACGGCTTGACCGTGTGGGGCCGGCATGGGAGATTCCCTTTTGCTCATGACGCGGTTCGTTCACATCCAGATGTGCGGCATGCGCCCGAATCCCAGGGCGAGCATGCCGGACTCTGTTTAGCGAATCACGTTTCAAACAGCGCCGACGGCCGCCCGAGAGGCGGTCCGTTCGTATTGGCTGTGAAGCGACGGAAACGTCTCCCGGGGCTGTCGGGCCCGAGCCCGAAGGAGACGCGACCATGTCAACGAACACATGTTTTCTTTCGACCGCCATCCCGTACGTGAATGGCTCCCCCCACATCGGCCACGCCCTGGAATTCGTGATCACCGATGCGCTCGCACGGCATCGGCGTCGATTCGGCGCGGCCGTGTATTTTCAGTCGGGCACGGACGACAACAGCCTGAAGAACGCGCGTGCCGCTGCTGCTTTGGGTGTCTCGCCGGCGCACCTGGTCGCACGCTACGCCGGAGAATTTCAATCGCTGGCAGCGGCGCTCGACGTTCGCTTCGACGATTTCGTGAGAACCAGCTCCGACCCGCGGCACGCACCGGCGGTCGTGCGGCTTTGGAAGGCCTGCAAAAGCGCTGGCGACCTCGAGCGTCGGCGCTACCGCGGCTTGTACTGTAACGGCTGCGAACAGTTCTTCTCGGACGGTGAGCTTTCGGGGAATCGATGTCCCGAGCACGCCGCGCCGCTCGAGGAAGTAGAAGAGGAGAACTATTTCTTCCGTGCCTCTCGGTACGGCGAAGCGATCCGGACTGCGATCGAGACCGATGTTCTCCGGATCGCACCGGAAACGCGGCGCCGCGAGGTGCTCCGCTTCCTCGAAGGCGGTCTTCGGGATTTCAGCGTCTCGCGCAGCGCCGCGCGCGCCCATGATTGGGGTATCCCCGTGCCGGGAGATGCGAGCCAGGTCATTTACGTGTGGTTCGACGCGCTCGCGAACTACGTGTCCACCCTCGGGTACGCGACGTCGGCTCCTTCGTTCGACCAGTACTGGACGCGTGCCCGAGCTCGAAGTCACGTCATCGGCAAGGGCGTACTGAGGTTCCACGCGGTGTATTGGCCGGCCCTGCTTCTTTCCGCGGGTCTTTCACTGCCGACCGAGATCCTGGCCCACGGCTACGTGACGCTGGAGGGGCAGAAGGTGGGCAAGTCCCTCGGCAACGCGGGGAGCGTCCGAGCACTGGTCGATCGCTACGGCACGGACGCCTTCCGCTACTACGTCCTCAGGCACCTTCACACGACCGGGGACTCCGACTTTTCCGAGGAGCGCCTGGTCGCAGCGCACGATGACGAGCTTGCCGACCAATTCGGAAACCTGTTGAGACGTTCGCTGTCGCTGGTCGCGCGTGAATTCTCCGGTCGAATCCCGGAGCCCGGACCATCAACCGAGCCCGATGCGGCTCTCCGGAGCGTGGGAGATCGCGCCTTGAGCGAGCATCTCGATGCGTTCGCTCGCTTCGACCTGAACGAAGCGACCGCGGCACCGCTTCGATTGCTCGCCGCGACGAACCGCTACTTCGACGCGCAAGCGCCGTGGGCGCTCGGCAAGCGCGGTGACCGACAGCGCCTCGGTTCGGTGCTCTACGCGACGCTCGAGGCCGCATGGCGAGCTGCGTGGCTGCTCGCGCCGGCCATCCCGGGTGCGAGCGCTCGCGTCCGCAGCGACCTCGGCGGGCAAGATGCGGTAACACCATCGGGCACTGGACAAGTCACGTGGAACACGCTGCAGCCGGGAGCGTGCGCCAATCTGGGAACGCCGCTTTTTCCGAAGCTCCGCCACGCCGTGCCTACGTAATCTCAGGGCACGACGACAGAGATGCGGCCGGGGCTCGCCAGCCCGGTCTTGGCGCCGGTGACCGTGCGATCGGGAACGGCCGCGCCGTCTTTCGTCGCGATGCCTTCGATCACGTAGAACGCATCGGCGCCCACGTCCGAGACGTAAGCCGTGCCCGTCGGGTCCAGGGTGATGCCGGCGAAGCCCGAGGCGCCGAGGGACGTAGTCAGCGTGATCGTACGTGCTGGCGCCACCGTGCCATCCAGACTCGACGCATTCTCGAACACCAGGATCTCGTTTCGCTGCGAGCCGACCACGTAGAGCTGATCGCCGGCGTCGATGAAGGCGTCCTGCAACGTGCCGTCGATGAAGGCGTCGCTCTGGATCGTGCGCGCCGGTTTCACCTCTCCCGTGCTAGTCGATGCCTTCGCGAACACGGTGAGGTTCGAAAGGCCGGCGCTCAGCACGTAGAGGTCGCCGTTGGGCAGGAGCTCGAGATCCCGCGTGTTGGCGATGTCCATGGACTGGAGCCGCGCGACGGGCTGCACTTCGCCGGTGAACGCCGCCGACGAGACGTCGCTCCAGACGTTGATCGTGCCCGGCGCGTCGAAGTTGGAGACGAACAGCAGATCTCCGGTGCGATCGTAGGCCAGCGCCTCAGGCTCGTTCAGCGGCAGCGCGGGTCCGCCGACGTAGCGCTCCGGAATCACGTCGCCTCCCGGGCCGAAGGCGCTCGAAAACCCGCTGACGCGATTGCTGTCGGCGTTCGTTACGAGGAGGCCTCCCATCTTGTCCACGGCCAGCCCCGACGGGCCGCGCACGCGCGCCCTCGCACCGGTCCAGGTCGCCTCGGGAGCGACGTCGCCGTCGAGCCCGGGTTCGATCGCGTAGCGCACGACGCTGCCCTGGCGGTTCGCCACGAACAACGCCGGCGCCGCGCCGATCGTGATCTCGACCGTGTCCGTGTCGAAACCGTTCGCCGAGCGGACGGCGAGCTGGAACTCGAGCTGTGCGCTGACGAGCGGTGCGGTGAAAGTCGCTATCGGCTGATCCGGAGTCTCGAGCCGGAGCGTTGGTCCCGCGATCTGCGTCCAGACATAGCTGATCGCGCCGCCGCTCGAATCCCGGCCGGTGCCGCTCAGCGTGACTTCGGCCCCGGTCTGCGCCGACTGATCCGGCCCGGCGTTGGCCATTACGGTGGGCGCATCCGGCGCGGGCGTGATGTCAGCGTCGGGCTCGGGCAGCAAACCTCCGTCTGCCTTCGGGGCGTCGCTGCCGGCGTCCGGCTGGAGCGAGGGCAACTCGTTACCTTCGCCGGAACATCCTGCGAGCGTTGTCGCGAGTACGAGGCCGAGCGCGGTCTTGAGCGATTTTTCAATTGATAGCACTGGTCGATCCTTCCTTTTTGCAGGTGCCGGTCTTGCCGGTCGAGTCGGTGGCCGTCAGCGTGATGCGGAACTTGCCGAGGCCGCGGATGATGCTGTTCACGGTCGTGCCGTAGCTGACTTCGGGGAGATCCGAGTGGACTTGGCCCGAGATGATCTCGAAGCGCCAGGCCAGCGAGTTGCCGTAGAGCGGGCCGTCTTCCGTGTCGTTGGCGACGCCGGTCAGCGAAATCGGCGTCGAGCCACCCGTAGGATACGGGTCGTAGTCCCAATCGAAGGTACAAGTCGGCGGGTTGCCGTCGGGCGGCCTGGGCACGACGCTGAGCGTGAGCGTCGCGGTGCCGAGCGTGCCTTCGGCGTCGCTGCCGGTGGCCGTGATCGTGTGCGTGCCCACCGTCGACAGCGGCGCGGACAGGAAGTTGCCGGTGCCGAGCAGGCCGTCGAGGTTCGAGCTCCAGCTGACGCTGGCATCCAAGAGCTCGCTGCCCGTCTCCGGATCGTAGCTGTAGGCGTTGAAGTACGCGGTCTGGCCCGCGTAGTACTGCGTGTTCGGCAGCGGCTCGTCGATCGTCAGGCGCGGCGCCTGATTCTGGATCGTGACCGTGACGGTCTGCTCGGCCGTCGCACCGTTGCTGTCTTTGGCGCGCGCGGTGATGGTGTGCGTGCCGTAGCCGAGCGAGGCAAGAAACTCGGTGCCCTTGCCGATCTCACCCGAACGATTGCTGGTCCAGGTGACCTCTGGAACGCCGTCCTCCGGATCGCTGGCGCTGCACTTGAACTCGAACTGATGCCCGAAAAAGCCGTAACTGCTCACGCTGACGTTGCTGAGCTTCGGCTTAGCGTTCGGCGAGCGCCCGATCTCGAACGCGCGCTTGTAGATGTCGCCGCTGCTCTCGGCAACGCGGCCGATGATCGGGAAGTCGACGATGAAGCTGTAATAGGTGTCGAGGTGTCCGCGCGCGATCCAGAGCGGATTGCGCGGGACCGCCGCGTCGAGCTCGAGGCCGAGCTTGACGCCGATCACCGGGCCCGCGATGCCATAAAACATCAACGCGCCTTCGCCCTTCGCGTACGCCTGGACGTTGAGCGCGCCGCTGACGTCGAAGTGCTGGTCGAGCGTGGCGTTGAACTGCGGAGCGGGCTCGATCTTGGACCAGCCGTGCTCGTCGTCCCACCTGGCGCCGATCTTCGCCTGCGCCGTCTGCGTGACGCCGTAGTCGAACTTGAGGTTCACCTGGCCGCTCGCGCCCACGAACAGGTACACCGTGGGAACCACGCACACCGGGATCGGGCCGAGAAAGAAGCACTTGGGTGAATAGCGGTACTCGGCGACCTTCTTTTCCTTGGTCACCTTGGCGTTCGCTTCGCCGCTGACGCGCAAGCTGACGAGCTGGTCGAAGCCGACCCAGGCCTCGAAGCGATCGACTTCCGGCAGCAGCCGGCCCTCGAGCAAGTCAGGGCCCTCGATACCGATGCCGATGTTGTAGCCGGCGTTGAAGTAGACCCTGCCGCTGATCTGGACCTTGGCCTTGACGTCGCCCTCCGAGAGGTCGATCACCGTCTCGTTGAAGCTCGCCTCGAAGCGATAACCGTCGCCGACGTCGACCATCGGTCGCTGCCCGACCTCGAGCCCGTCGACTTCGGCTTTCGCCGTGGCGAGGTCCTCCGGCCCGAGCTCACCGCTCGCCTCGAGCTCGCCCTGGGCGATCGCGTCCGTGAGATTGGCCTGCGTGGTTTCGAGCACCAGCCCTGTGCCATCGCTGCGCAGCGACGTCACTTTGCGCAGATAGCCGTTGGGGGCGGCGCTCGACGGCTCGCTGACGAGAACGTCGCCGGACTTCAACGCGGCGAGCACGTTCGTGTTGCGTGAGTAACGCAGCGTGCCGCTTTGTAGGTCGAAAGCGGTCAGCGCGGCGCGCGTGTCGGCGTCCGCTACCTTGGTGGTCTCGGGGACGATCACCTCCCGCGGGGGAGGCAGCTGGGATTTCGGAGCATCACTGGAACAGGCCGTCGTGATCAGCCAAAGCAGGCTGACCAGGACCGTGACGAGTTTCTGCATGAAGGGGGGATGCCGGCCGGCTCGCCCCGTCGCACGAAATCCAATTTATTGAGCGATTTCCGCAGCGTGCCTAGAGCCCGACGGCCACGCCGGCCGAGGGCTCGAGCGCGACACCGAAGGCCGGAAACAGGGCTGCCACCGATAGCGACAGATCGAGGCGCACATTGTCGCTCGGAGCGATCAGCACGCCGGCTCCGCCCGAGCCGAAGAAGCGGCCGAACGCGGCGTGAGCCTCGGCCGCGGTCGGCTCGGTGTCGCCTGCGCTGTCGCGGACGGTCACGGGCATTCGCGTGTCCACTTGAGCGATTCCGAGGCCGAGCGACGCGAACGGCTGCAGCCAGCTTTCGCCGAACAAGTAGCGCCCGCGAAGCTCGGCGTGGATCGGTAGAAACTCGCGGTTGGAGCGGCCGAAGGCAAAGCCGGCTCTGAGCCCGGCGAGCCAATGGACACCAAACGCGCGATCGAGGCTCAAGAGCACGCGCGCCGTGGCCGGAGCAAATCCGCCATAGATCGTTGCGCTGGATCCGGTACTCGACGAATCGCGCGTGTAGGGCTGATCACCGACGAAGCACGCGTAGTCGCCCGCGGCGTCCGATTCGACGCTGCAGACGCCGTGCGTTTCGGGCAGCCAGGCAAAATCGTAGGCGCCGTGGAGCCCTACCCAGTTGACCGGCCCCGATGGCGATCCCGAGCTGTTCGGCTGCTCGCAGACGCCGCGGTCGCACTGGCCAGAGCCACACTCCGCATCGTCGTCGCAGCGCAGGGCCTCGTTACAGGTCTTGAAGCGTGCGCCGGCCAGTTTGCTGCAAGACAAACCGTCTTTGCACTCGACCGAATCCTCGCAGCGATCGCCCTCGGCCACACAGGCCGGCAGTCCCGGCGGGCATTCCTCGCGCTCGCTCGAGGACGCCGCGGGCGGCTCGGACGGCTCGCTCGGTTCGGTCGGCTCCGGCGGCTCCGGCGGCGCGGACTTCGCTTTGGGCCGGCTCGCGCGGGCGCGCTCCCAGGTTGCGAGCGTCTCTTCCGTGGCGAGCAGCGCGTCGAGCTCCACGCCGGGATCCATTTTCAACGCGCCGACGAAGGCCTCGAACGCTCGCTCCTGATCCAGCTTGCCGCTGCCACGAACGATCCCCGTGTACATGTACGCTCGGGCCAGCGTGCTCAGCCGGCACTTGTATTCACAGGCGTCGATCGTGCCGAGCAAGATCCGTTCGGCTTCGTCGAACTGGGTCTTGAGGTAAACCTCTTCGATCGCCTTTCGAATCATTTCGCGGGCGGAGCGGTCTCGCGGATAGTCCGCCGCGCGGAGTGGTGTGACCACCCCTGACCACAAACTGATACACAGTGCGCCGAGCGCAAGACGAGCTTTCTCCACGCGGAACATGCGAGGGCACTCCCTTTCGAGCCCCTGGGAGCCCCGACTCCCGGCTATTATTGTCGAGTGTCAGTGGCGGGTCGAACTCACGAGGAGGGCGGTGCCTTTTTGCGTTTTTCGAGAAAACGCGAGGTCACGGGCGATGGGCTCGTAGGTTTTGGTGGCTGACGACACTGGGGGGAGGGGCGCTGTTTCGCGCCGGTAGCATTTGAAGCCAAACGTCATTCAAACGCGGAGCACGAGCCTTCCGCAGTCGGACCTGGCCGAGAGCTGGACTCTGGCCCTGCTGTACAAGGAGCGCGCGCCCCACGTCTTTCGCACGCTGCGAGCACTCGGCGTCCGGGAGGCGGATCTGCCGGACGTCGTCCACGACGTATTTCTGACCGTGCACCGCCGGCGCGCCGAAGTTGGGATCTACGCATCGGTGCGAGCCTGGGTGCACGGCATCTGCGTCGGCACGGCCGCCAACTACCGGCGCAAGGCGCGGCATGGACGCGAGCGTCTGTGCGCGCAGATCCCCGAGGTCGGCGTCGCTCCGCCCGACGACGGCGCGAACATCGATCTTTTGCGCCTGCTCGCCCTGCTCGACGACGATCAGCGCGCCGTCTTCGTCCTGTACGAGATCGATGACTTGTCGATGCCCGAAGTGGCGGAGGCCCTCGGCTGCCCTCAGACCACCGCGTACTCGAGGCTCTATGCGGCCCGAAAGGTGTTGCGGGCCGCGGTTCAGAAGCGGTCCGGAGAAAATCCATGAAAGACTCACCCGCCCGCATTCTCGAGACCCGACACTGGTCGGACGAGCGTTTGTGCCACCTGATCGAACGCTTTCACGATGCCGGGCCTACTGAGGACGATCTTGCAGGTGTTCACCGCGCGCTCGAAGAGACGCTGGGCTCCGAGCTTCACGAGTTGTTCGCAGAGCAGGCGAGTGGCGTCCGCGTCGCGCCGCTGCCTCCGCTCGCGAGACCCGAGGAGCCGCCGTTCGAGGCGCTCGCGCTTGCGCTCGCGGAGCCGCCGTTCGAGCCGCCGTTCGAGGAGAAGCCGCGAGCAGTGCCGTCCGAGCCCATCGAACCGCTCGGATTTTGGTCGAACCCTACCGTGTCGCGGACACTCGCTGCATTTTCGGTGGCCGCAGTCATGGCGCTATTGTGGACGCGAGTCGAGCGGACGAATCCGCCGGTGGCGAGCCCTCCGCACGCCTTCGATGTTCGCAACCGTGGAAACGCGAATTCGTTCGCGCCGGCTCCTCGTCCTGGCGCGCGCGAGCCCAGATCAGCGCCGCGGCCGGCGGCTCATCCGCTTCGAACCGCCGATATCGAAGCAGCGCGCAAGCCGGCAACACGGGCGCACGTTGCCAACACGCCGGTCGCCGGAACGCGCAATAACCCGGGCGAAACCGGCGGGAAATTGAACATCAATTCGATCCCGTACTCGAAGGTCGTGCTCGATGGCCGCCCGCTGGGCGACACGCCTCGAGTGCAAGTGACGGTCGCTGCGGGCCCGCACACCGTGCTGTTCGTGCATCCGGAGCTGGGGCGGATACAAAAAGAGGTTTACGTCGACTCGGGCCGAACGGTGGTTACAGCAGTACGCTTCGATTAAAACTCAGTAAGGTTCGATTCGATCGACCTGACTGCCGGCGATCGGAAACTCTACCCACACCACGCGCCTGGTGCTGTCGCCTTGCCAGACCACCTGTGGCGGCTCTCCCAAGGCTTGCAACGACAGCGCATTCTCGCGGGCAGCAGCGACGTGGCGGCCGTCCGCCATGTAACCGTATTGCCAGAGAATCTCGACGCTGTCCGAGCCATCCAGATGGGTCGACACCATGCGAGTGCCGTCCGGAAACGCTATGCGGCTCCCATCCGGTGAAAACCCGATTCCGTCCAAGCTGGTGCCCATCGAGGGGACGAGCAGGAAATCTCGCCCCGCGTCGATGTCCGCAGTGTGAAGCTCTTGTAAGGAGCTCGCGCCACTGAAGCCGAACAGCGCGTTTCCCGTGGCACCCCAAAACCAAACGATAGGGTCCCACACGCTTCCAGATCCCCATTCGCGCTCGTTTCGTCCGTTCGGGTCGATTGTACGGAGCACCTTGGAATCACCGACGATGGCGCCGTACGCGACGAGATCTCCTCTCGGTGACCAACGAAAGGGGTTCCCGTCCTGAAAGTAGCCATACTTCGGTACTTCGACGATGGTGCTCGACTCGCCGGTTTCGATGTTGGACAGGACGAGCCGGTTTGGCACCGCCAATGCGACGGCGTCACCGCTCTTTGCCCAGCTGCAGTTCGGATAAAAGCCGAGCTCGTTCGCCTCCTCTACGTAGTCGAGCCACGGAACCTCGAGCAATGTTTTGGCCCCCGACCCGTCGCGGCGGGCCGCATGAAACCGCACCGTCGCCGTCGACGGATCCTCGGTTGCCGGTGAAAGCTCTTGGTACAGGACGCGCGCTCCGTCCGGCGACCACACGGCATCCCAACGGGGGCCTCTGCAGAGCACGGCGTCGGACGCAATCTCGACGTCGACGCCGTCGAGCGAAACCGTGTGTAGATCGAGGTGTTCCAGCGACGGACCGACCGTCTGCTCGATGCCATAGAAGTCGCTGCCGACTCCGTAAGCCAACGTCGAGCTGTCGGGCGACCACGCCAGGTAGGAGAATCCGTAGAAATTCGAAAGCTCGAGCTGGCTACGCGTTTCGCCGCGCGCATTGACGATGGCGATTCGCCCCCATGCTCTGTTTGCGGGACCAGTGGGGCCGGCAATCGCGAGCCAGCGTCCGTCTTTGGACCAAAGAACGCGCTGGTTGTGATCGATCTGGAAGCGAGCCAACGAAGGCGCGCGCCCATCGTCCGACGCGAGGTCGAGGATCTCGAGCGGCGCGCTGACTGGCCCGTCGAATTCGGATCTAGCGCATTCGAAACATGTCCAAGCAACGGATCTTCCGTCGGGCGACGGATGGAGTTTTACGTCGGTGTGCGACCATGACGTGAAGTCTTCGAGCCGTGCCAGGACCGCCGCCGGGGCATCCGCGCTTGTGAGGATTCGATGCCGCCCGTCCGCGTCTAGGGCATGAAGCTCGATCTCGCCCGCGGATTCGTCTGCCACCACGAAGAAGAGCGGTACTTCGCGCGGTGGCGGCGGATCCGGGTCGGGACTCGGTGAAGAACGGGTCTCACCACAAGCCAAAATGCCCAGCACCACAGGGACGAAACAGAATCTGAGCGCCCGCATAAGAACCCTCCGTGGCCGTCGCGGAAAGCATGCGAGCAGGCCGAGCGCTCCGGCGCTTAAATTGGCTTAATTCTGTGCTTCTGTCTGCGTCCGCTACGGAGAGGCCGTCGGTGACGGCGCGCGAACGGATCGCTCAGCCTGGTATGCTCCGCCAGTACACATGAATGCCCTGCCGAAACTACGCGCAGCTCTTCATGGCCTCGGTGACGAGGAGCTGCTCACCGCGCGAGCCGTCGCGTTTGCGATCGTCGCAGTAGCCGATGGCAATCTGACTGACGCCGAGGTTCGACGCGCCCAAGAGCTCCTTCATTCTCCTGATGAAGGCTCCTATCGCGGTGCGCCCGAGCGTGCGGCGCGCACAGTTGCCGATTTCGAGACGGCGCTTCGAAATGTCGCCGCGGAGCTCGTCCAGAACGAAGACGGAGCGCACGAGGCGGCGCTCGAGGTGCTGCGGGCAGTCTCTTCGAATTTGGCCGAGCGAGAGTCCGTGGTCCGAACCGCGCAGGCGGCAATAGTCGCCGATGGGAAGCTGAACGAACGCGAGGAGCTGGCGCTGGGCACGATTTGTAAAGCTTTGGGCCTGGAATCGTCGAAGTACTAGGGAGGACGTCCTCGAGTGGCGCGCTCCTAGCCGCTGGTTGTCGTTCACGGATTCAAAGCTCGCCAGGGAGTGACGCCTTCGGGCCCTTCGCAGTAGAAACCATCGGGCCCATCAAGGCCTCCATAGTGGCACGCGGGACGCGCGCAATTTCCCTTTCCGCTCGGCCATGTTTGAGCTCCGCATCGGCACGAAAGTCCGTCGAGGAGCCGCTGTGGACACTGGCCTCGGCCGATGCGCTCCAGGTCGGTTCTTGCCGCGTTGCACAGGTCTATCGCAAAGGAACCGTAGACGATCGATTCGATTCGCAGCGCAACCCCTCCCAGCGTGGACGCCATTTGCTGTTCCGCCTGCTCGAGGCTCTGCTTTCGCGATGCCAGGGTACCACCTCCAAACTCGCTGCCGTACGCGGCGCGACACGCGGCTCTAATCTCACTCACCCGGCTGTAGCAGAGCACGTGGACGAGCGCGCACAGTCCGATCGCACCGACAATCACCACCGCAAAACGGACCAGAAACCGAACGAGACTTGGGGTCCGAGCGATGCCCCCGAGCAATCGAACGCGCTGTGGGCTCCGAGCAATGCCCATGAGCCCGTAAACAGTCAACGCAAGTCCAATCGCTCCCAGGACACCCAGCAGCCGTGCCGCGCCGTGGCTCGGTGCGGTTTCGCTGACCACGAACGCTACGCCGAAGGTCGCTGCCGTGACGAACACGCCCACAAGGGCAGCGGCGGCGTAATGTCTGAGCGGCCTGTTGCTCATCTCCGTCATGCCGCGAGAGTACGGAGCTGCGCGTCGAAATCGAGTTTCACTCGATGCGTGAAAACGAGCTAGCGCTGGTAGACGTCAAGTTCGGTTGCCGTCTCGTTTCACATGGAGACGCTCATACCGCCGTCGATCGGGATGCACGCCCCAGTGATGAACGCCGCGGCCGGCGACACGAGGAACGCAACCAAGCTAGCGACGTCTTCGGCGGTTCCCGGACGTCCGACGAGTAGCCGCCCGCTCACCCACTTGCCGAACGCAGCGAGCTGCTCAGGGGGGAGTCCGAGCTTCTCGAACGCCGGGGTCTCGATCGCCGACGGGGAGACCGCATTGACCCTGATCCGTCGCGGGGCGAGCTCAGCGGCGAGCGGCGCCACCATGGCCATCATCGCTCCCCTGGTCGAGGTGGCCACCGAATAGTTCGGCACCCCGAGGAACACTCCCAGCGCAGTCATCAGCACGACCGACGCTCCTTCCTGAAGGAGGGGCAGCACCTTCTGCAGCGTGAAGAACTGTCCCTTCACGTTGACTGCGAACGTGTTATCGAACGTCGCCTCGTCAACGGCCTCGACCGGCTGCATCGGGCCTACGCCGGCATTCAGGAACAGGGCATCCAGCCTGCCGTACCGGTTCCGGATCTCGTCCGCGACAACCTGCGTGTCGGCTAGCTCACGAGCGTCGGCACGCAAAACGACGACATCGCGCGGAAGCGCGTTCCGCGCGGCCGCGATCCGTTCCGGATTCTGGCCGGTCACCACGACCGTGTAGTTCTGTTCGTTGAGGATGCGCGCGGTGGCGAATCCGATGCCAGTCGTGCCGCCGGTGATGAGAGCTACGGGACGTGATTCGTTGCGTATGGGCATTCTTCCTCCGGCGGCGATTGGTTATTTAGCGCTCGCTACGTAAATAACGGGTTTGCGCGAGCCGTCAAGCCGTTTTGTAGTGATCCCTACAAAAAAACAGTCGAAAGCCGTGGACCACGCTCACGGTCGGCAACGCCCCGCCGATTTACGGTCCGGCGACGGTGGCGTCCCAAGCCCGCATCGCGCGGTCCACCGCGGCGTTCAGCGCGGCGCGCGACGCGCCATCGCGGGCCAGAACGGAGAGGCCGTTGATGAGCGCGGTCACGAACGTCGTAAGGCCGTCCGCGTCCGTTCCGCGCGGTACGTCGCCCTCCCGAATGCCGCGCCGGATGCGATCGGCGATGAGTCGGTACGAAGCCAGGCGAAGACGGTGGAGGTGCTCACTGGCCGCCGCGCCGTCCGCGTCCTCGGAGGTGCAGTTGAGCGCCCCCAACACGAGCATGCACCCGCGCGGCTCCCCAGTTTTCGTGATCGCCGCCACGGTGGCTCGCATCACCTGCTCGATCGCGTCACGCGTGGAGGTTCTCGGCGCTTCGAGCGCGCAACGCCCCGCCTGGCCGGTCGACTCCACGTAGAGCGAGACGGCCTCCTTGAACAGCTCTTCTTTGGAGCCGAACGCCGCGTACAGGCTCGGCGGCGAGATCCCGCCCATAGCTTCTTGGAGGTCCGCGAGCGTAGCGCCCTCGTACCCGCGTTCACGGAAAAGGCGCACGGCGCCGAGCAACGCCTCGTCGCGGTCGAAGCTTCGAGGTCGCCCGCGCGTGCGCGGCGGCGCTTTTTTCATAACGTTTACTATAAAACCTCACTCCGAAGTCACGCAAGGGAGGCAGCGCTCGATCCATTTTGTAGTGGGCGATACAAAATGGACTTGACGGTGGAGGGGGCGGCTCCTAAGTGTGTAGCGGTCACTACATTAATGGCGGAACCACCACCGCCGGAAGTGAGGCAAACCATGAGCACACTCGAGGGAAAGGCGGCGATCGTCACGGGCTCGGCGCGTGGCATCGGCGCGGCGATCGCGGAGCGCCTGGCTCTGGATGGCGCGTCCGTGGTCGTCAACTATTCCAAGTCCGCGACGGAAGCGGAGGCGGTGGCAAATCGGATCCGCAGCGCCGGTGGCAGGGCCGAAGTCGTCCAAGCCGACGTCGGCGACCCCACCGAGGTGGAGCGCCTGGTCGAACGGGCCCTCGCGGCGCTAGGGCGGCTGGACATCGTGGTGAACAACGCCGTCGCGATCGGGTTCGCGCCGCTGTCGGTCGTGGATCATGAGGCGACCCGCGCGCAGTTCGCCACCAACGTGCACGGTCCACTCAAGTTGGTCCAGGCGGCCCTCCCGCATTTACCCAGCGGCGGACGCGTGATCAACGTGACATCGCTCGCGCAGCTCTTGCCCATCGCGGGCGCGACGGCTTACGCGGCGGCCAAGGGGGCGCTCGACGCGATGACGCGCACCTGGGCGCTCGAGCTCGGTCCGCGCGGAATCACGGTCAACGCCGTGGCGCCTGGCCCGACCGACACGGACGCGATGAGGGCCAACGCGACGGAGGAGATGAAGAACGCCTGGATCAAAAGAACGCCGCTCGGAAGGATCGGAGCACCCGCGGACATCGCCGCCGTCGTCGCGTTCCTCGCGTCACCGGATGCGGGCTGGGTCACCGGGCACGTCCTCATGGCAACTGGAGGGTTTACACCGTGACCGCGTCGAGCATCTTGTTGGTAGGCGGAACCGGGACCGTCGGGAGAGAGATCGTCAAGGGGCTGGTCGCGCGGGGACTCAGACCTCGCGTTCTCACCCGAGATCCCGACAACGCGCGAAGTCTCCTCGGTGCATCGGTCGAAGTCGTGCGTGGCGACCTCATGCACCCGGCGTCGCTCACCGACGCGCTGCGCGGCGTGGAGGTGGCCTACCTCGCGACCACGCCAGGCCCCGAGCTCGCGGTGCAAGAGGGCAACTTCATCGAAGCCGCGCGCGCGGTCAAGTTGCGCCGCGTGGTCAAGCTTTCCGGATTCGGAACGGAGCAGGCGAGGGACCAGATTCACCGGTCGCACGCCCTCAGCGAGCTGCGACTCAAGAGCTCCGGCCTTGGTTACGTGATCCTGCAACCGGTCATGTTCATGTCGAACCTGCTTTGGGAAGCCGCGTCCATCAAGAAGGGCACCATTGCTTCGACCTTCGGCGACGGGCGCATGAGCTTCGTCGACGCGCGCGACGTGGCAGAGGTCGCGCTTCTGGCGCTGACGACCCCGGACCTCGGAGACGCCGTGTGGGGATTCGGTGGTCCCGAGCCGCTGTCTTACGACGACGTGGCTGCCACGTTCAGCCGCGTGCTCGGCCGGCGCGTCGAGCACGTCCGACTCGATGAGGGAGAGTTCCGACGGGCGGCCGCGCAACTGCCGGAGATCGTCGTCGAGGCGATTGCCGCCTCCGCCGTGATGGCGCGGGCGGGAAAGTACGAGGTGTCGGACCAGTTGATCCAAGACAAGCTCGGACGTCGCGCGCGCGGCCTCGAAAGCTGGATTCTGGCTCACCGCGCCGCGTTCGAGACTTCATGATAAAAACCTGGTGTGGGCTACGATTTGCGCTTCGATGGGCGGTTTGACATAGCGCCTCCGCTGCCGCCCGATCGCAACCGATACCTCACCGCCTTTTCGCTATCGTGGCGCAGACCGCGCGATCCGTCGAAGCTCGACAACGCGGCTGAGCCCGGCCATGAGGCAGTCGGATTGCCTGTCGGACCGGAGGCGGCGTTCTACGTTGGCGGCGCGCCCCACACGCACGACGATGGCGATGACGTCTCGGTGTTGAGCTTCGCTCGTCCGCCCGAAGGACAACCTGGAGTGCGTTGTTGCTGGCGGCCGACTCCTGACGGCTCGCATCTCGAATGGGATGGTTGCGAGAAGTTTGGGGCCTACTCGGATTGGCTGCGCTACCTCGCCGAGACGTTCTTGGGTCCCTGGGGACACTCGTTGAGTGGGCGGGTTCGCTGGACGGGCGAAGATGGTGCGGAAGGCACGCTCTCTGCACACGACGGCGTCGTAGCCGACGAGGCGGACGTGCCCGAGACTCCTCTCGACGAAGAGGTGCGATCATGGATCACTTGCCTGCGTACCGCGGACGTCGAGATGCGTATCGTTGCGGCACGCGAGCTGGGCTGCGCCGTCCATGCGGACACCGGATCGCGGCGCGCGGCCATTGCTGCTCTCGTCGACGCGCTCGAGCCCCCGGAGCTGGCCAAGGCGGCTCTCGAGACTCTCGGCGAATTTGGCGAAGAGGCGGGAGTCGGCAGCACCCAGGTCGGACGCCTGCTCGAGCACGCGGACCCGCAGGTCCGCTACTGGGCGACGTACGCGTTGGGTCGAATGGGTCCTCGGGCACGCTCCGAGCTTCCCGCGCTCGAACGGTTGAAGGCCGACCCAGAGCATGGGCCGCGGTATGGCGCCATTGACGCGATCAAGCGCCTGACCGCATCGGGCTGATCGACGGTGTGCAACCAGTGGTAAGCATGGATGTTTTCTTCCTGGCGGCGCCGCCAGTATCCTTTTTCGGCATTCGAGTGTCTCTGCTGCATGAGCGATCAACCCAAACCGACCCTTGGCTTGCTGTCGGAGCCCGTGACCCGTTCGTGGCACAGCTTCGTCGAGCAGTGTGAGCCGCTGCGGCCCGACCTCTACCGTTACTGTCGTTACCTCGCGGGCAGCCCGTGGGAGGCGGACGATCTCGTCCAGGACACGCTGATGCGATCGTTCGTGACGATCGGGTGTCTGCATCAGGAGATTCACAGCCCGCGCCAATGGCTCTTTCGCGTGGCGTATAACCTCTGGCTCAACCGTGTGCGCGGCGCTCGCGAGGTGCCGAGCGAACTGCCCGAGAAGGCCGCCGAGGTCGCGCCCGATCCACGCGCGACGCGTGAGGCGGCGGGCTCGCTGATCGGGCGTCTCACACCCCAGGAGCGCGCCGCGGTCGTGCTCAAGGATGTCTTCGAGTTCAGCCTGGAGGAGACGGCGGAAGCGCTATCGACCACCGTGGGTGCGGTGAAGGCGGCGCTGCACCGCGGTCGCGGCAGGCTCGCGGATCCAAAGCGCACTGAAGAGGCGGTGCCCGTGCCCGCAGTGCTCGACGAATTCTGCGCGGCGTTCAACGCGCGTGATCTCGATCGCGTCACCTCGTTACTGCTCGACAGCGCCGTCATCGAGTTCCCGGGGCTGGCGGTGGAGTACGGAGCGGACACGGCGCGCAAGGGCTCGCTGGCAGGCGTGCTCTTCGGCGATCCATGCGGCGAGCGCGGCTTCATCGCACCGAAGTACCGCGATCGCCTGATCTCGTCGCCACCTCGGCTAGAAGCGCGCGTTCATCGGGGCGAGGTTCTCCTGCTCGGCTGGTTCGCGCACGAAGACGGCGAGGCGGTCCGCGCCATCTCGCGTGTCGTGCTCGCTGGCGATCGCGTCGCGCAGCTGCGCACCTATCTCCACGCCCCCGATGTGCTCGCCGAGATCTGCCGTGAGATCGACGTCCCGTTCCGGGCGAGCGGTTATCGGTACTGGACCTGACCCAATGCGCCTCTATCGATTGCTGCTCGCCGCGCTCGCCGGCGCGGTGGTGATGTTTGCCTGGAGCGCGCTCTCGCACACGCTATTGATCCGGGGCGTCGGCTTCACGCGCCTGCCGAACGAAACCGCCCTTTTGGCTGCGATGCGCGAGTCGATCAAGGACGAGGGTCTCTATTTCTTCCCCGGCATCGACTGGAGTCAGCATCCGAACGCCGACGAGACCGCCGCGTGGGAGGAGCGCTTCCGACGGGGAAATGGGCTTTTGATCTTCCACCCATCGAGCGACGCACCGGTGTCGGGGCGAAAGCTGCTCTTGCAGTTTCTGTGCGATCTGCTCGCATCCGCGATCGCGGCGTACCTCTCGCTGATCCTAGCCGTGCCGTACTGGAAGCGCGTCGTCGCGATCGGCGCGCTGGGCACGTTCGGTTGTCTCGGCGTGAGCGCTCTTTTCTGGAATTGGTACGGCTTCACTGATGCGTTCTTCGCCGCTCACTGCTTGGACAAGATCGTCGGCTGGGTGCTGGCCGGCGCTGCGATCGCGAAGCTGGCGACCGCCCTTTCCGTTCACGCTGCGCCCATCGCAACGTAGCTCCTCGGGTCCGCTTGTTGGAACGACGGCCCGGCGCTATGGTCGCGCAGGGCATGGCGCTTTCAAGCCGACACCTCGCGCTTTGGTTTTCTTCTGCGGCCTTCGTTGCGGCCTGCGGCGACAAGTTCACGGCGAACGACAGCAGCGACGGGGGTGGCGGAAACGCGGGCACCGCGAACACCGGCGGAACGCCGGGCGGCACTGCCGGCTCGAGCGGGGGGTCGACCGCGGGCCGCGGTGGCCGAGGAGGATCAGCGGGCAGCCAGGGGATCGGCGGCGCCTCGGGCGCTGCCGGTTCCAGCGGCGGCTCGACCGGCTCCGACGGAACCGGCAGCGAGGGTTCCGCCGGTACGGCTGGCGCCGGCAGCGGCGGAGTCGGCGGAAGCGGCGGTGCTGGCGTATCGGGATCTGCCGGAACCGGCGGAGGTGGCTCAGCCGGTACAGCGGGAACGGGCGGCAGCGGCGGCGCGGGCGGTAGCGCGGGAACCGGCGGCGGCGGTACGGGCGGCGCGGTGGCTTGCGGTCCCGACGAACCGCGATGCAGCGACGGCCGTTGTGCGAAGCTGTCGTGGAACTTCGATTCCGGGTCGCTCGAAGGCATCACCGTGCGCACGTCGAGTGGTCAACCCCTGGCGGTGCGAACCTTTCAGGGAAGCCCGGCGCTCGCCGTCGACGTAGCGCAGCTCAACGCTTTCCGCGAGCTATCGTTCTACGTGCCGGTATGCGCTTCTGGAACAATCGACCTCAGCGGGAAAACGCTGGTCTTGAGCGCGTACTTCGACGGCGTGCCCGCATCCCAGTTCCAGTTCTTCTTGCAGGTTGCCGTGCCAGATCCCGACACCCCGAATGCCTTTCTCGACGGCGCCGGGCCGGGCACCGGGGCGTGGCTCGAGTATGCAGCGCCGTTCAGCAAGTCTCCCAATAGCAGCGCAGTGACGAAGTTCACGATCGAGGTCGGGACCCTGGGAATCGGCTTCAGCGGCACGATCTGGTTCGACGACATCAAGATTCAGTGATCGCGCTTCGGGCTCTCCCGCCCGCTCAGGCGCCGCCTGCGATCCGTCGTCCGCGGGTTCCCGCGCTCGCCGTATTCGGTCGGAGCCACGCCGTGCTTCATTGCCACACTCGCGGCCACCTTCACGACTGAGGCGCGAATGCACAGGTTGGCGCATGCAGCCATGCGCGCACGGAGTGTTCCCGACTCTGGGTCTTCTGCCGTGAATGAACCGAGAAACGCCATCGTTCCAAAGCTGCTCCGCGAGAAACGTGTGCTTCGCTCGCTCGTGGCGCTGCTGGTGCCGGTCGTTGCACTGCTCCTCGAGCGGCTGCTCTGGGAGTTCATCCATCCGCATGTCTGGTTCCTGTTTTACCCGGCGATCTTCGTCAGCTCCTGGATCGGAGGCCCGCGTCTGGGGCTGATCGCGACGGCGATCTCCACGTTCCTGGTTTGCTGGTTTCTCCTACCGCCGGCCGGCTCGCTCATGATGGATCCGCGGAATCTTTTCGCGATCGGAGTCTTTCTTGCCACCGGCGCTGCCTTTGCATTCTTTCACGACCGCTTGACGAGAGCGGTCACTGCGGAGGCCGCGAAGAAGCAGCTCGACACCGACCTGCGCGAAATGACCGCGCTGCACGAGAAATTGAAAGAGCTCATGAAGGAGCGCCGCGTGTTCGAGGCGCTCATCGAAAACTCGTCGGACTTCATCGGGATCGCGAACGTGAGCGGCAAGCCGATCTACGTGAACCCGGCTGGTCGGCGCATGGTTGGACTCTCCGCCGATCATCCCATCGAAACCACCCAGATACACGAATACTATCCGCCAGAGCAGCGCGCTTTCGTTACGGACGTGATCGTCAAGTCGATGATCGAGAAAGGGTACTGGCACGGCGAGACGTATTTCCGCAACTGGCAAACCGGGGAAAGGATCCCCGTCTCCGACATGCACTTCATGATCCGCGACCTGGAGACCGGCCAGGACCTCGGCATGGCTACCATCACCCGAGACATTTCCGATTGGCGGAAGATAGACGACGAGCTTCAGCGAAAGCATGCAGAACTCGTCGAGGCACGCGAGCTTCTCGAGAACGTGCTCGAGAGCTCCACGGAGTACAGCATCATCGCCAAAGACCTGAAGAGGAGAGTCGTCGTGTGGAACAAAGGGGCGGCGCGAATCTACGGATATGAGCCGAGCGAGGTCCTCGGACAATCGAGCGACATGCTGCACGTACCCGAGGAGCTCCGGTCAGGGCTGGTCGCCGCGCTTCACCAGCGTGCCCTCGTGGAGGGGCATGCCACCGGGCTCTTTCGCCGGCGCCGAAAAAACGGTTCGGAGTTTCTCGCCCGCGTGATGATCACCCGGAGGAACGATGCCAGTGGAAACGCCATTGGATACCTGCTCGTCAGTCACGACGTGACGGCGGAGCAGCGGTACGTCGAGGAACAACGGTTTCTCGCCCAGGTCGGGGAGGCGCTACAGGTGTCGCTCGACTATGCCGCAACCGTCGAGCGTGTTGCGCGCTTGGTTGTCGGTTTCATGGGCGATTTTTGCCTGATCGATGTCGTGGAGGAAGACCGCAGCATCCGGCGACTGAGCGTTGTCCACGCCGACCCCGGTAAACAAGCGCTCGCTCGAGCCATCGAACCATTTCCGCCCGACCGCAATCCCGCCCACCCCATGTGGAAGGTCCTGGAGACCAAGCAGCCCCTGCTGGTTCCCGAAGTGGATGCCGAGTTCATGCGCGCCATCGCGCAGAATGAAGAACATCTGCGGCTGATTGAAGCGCTGGGCGTTCGGTCGATCATGCTCGTTCCGCTCGTCGTGCAGGAACGAATCACGGCCGTGCTCTCGATTGCGTGCTGTCGGCCGGGAACCAGGTATGGATCCCGTGACCTGCGTTTGGCCGAAGAGCTGGCTCGGCGCGCGTCACTCGCGCTGGACAATGCGCACCTCTACGGGGTCGCGCAGCAGGCGGTCCAGACGCGAGATCAGATAATGGGCGTCGTGGCGCACGACCTCCGAAATCCGCTTGGAACCATTCTCATGCAAGCGGAGCTTCTCCGGCGGGCCGGTGGCGAGCAAGATCGCTCGTATCGCAGGTCTTCTGATACGATCGAGCGCGCCGCACTGCGAATGAATCGCCTGATTGAGGATCTTCTCGACGTGACGCGCATGGAAGCCGGCCATCTCGCAATCGAGCGCGCGCGCGTCTCCGCGACTCAGGTCGTTTCCGAATCCGTGGAAGCGCAGAAGGCGCTCGCGGCTTCCGCTTCTCTCGAGCTCCGGCACGATTTGGGGGAAAGCGTTCCCAACGTCTGGGCGGATCGGGACCGGCTCCTCCAGGTCTTCGAGAACCTCATCGGCAATGCGGTCAAGTTCACTGAACCAGGCGGGCGCGTCACGGTGGGGACCGCGCCGCGAGGTCGCGAAGTCCTTTTCTGGGTGAAAGATACGGGCTCCGGAATCACCCCCGAGGACCTGCCACACGTTTTCGATCGCCACTGGCAGGCAAAAACGGCCGGTCACCGCGGCGCGGGTCTCGGTCTGCCGATCGTCAAGGGAATCGTCGAAGCGCATGCCGGTCAAATCTGGGTGGAGAGCACCTCAGGACAGGGAAGTACGTTTTTCTTCACGATGCCGGCGGCACCGCGCGCCGAGGCGACCCGCCCCGAGTCGGCGCCGCACGGCCCGTGATGCCGGCAGCGCTGCACCGAGCCGGAGCGTGAAGCCGCTATTTCAGAAGCTGCAGGTATCGGCGCAGCTTCCGCTTGGCGCCTTGCCCGTCATGGCCCGGTAGTGGCTCTCGATCTGCGAAGCGGTGAGCAAGCGATCGTACATCGCGACCTTGCCGATTGCGCCGGAAAACCAGCTGTCCCCGGCCATGGATCCGATGGCGATGGCGCTGCCATTGGCGACCGGCACGACCGAGTACTGGCTCATACAACCGGTTTGTCCGTGCGAGCCGTGATCCCACCTTACGGCGTTTACCCAGATTTCGATCGAGCCGGGAAATTGCGCCGTGTTACGGCAATCAGCGGGCTGGACGAGCGTCGTGTACTCACCGACGACGTGATACCACTCTCCGGCCCGGATCAGCCCGGGCTCCGGCTGCCAATCCGCGCCCGATCCGAGGCCCGCGCCGGGATTGAACACGTACGCCGAGAAGCGATTCGGCCGATTGGGGCTCTCGTTCGTGTTCGTGTTGTACAGGCGCGCCTCCCACTCGCAGCTTGGCGCATACTCTCCGCACTTGCCCATCCAGGCGACGTATCCGCTCGAACCGTCGTCGTTCGGAAACTGGAGCACGTCGGGGCGAATCCAAGCCTCCCAGGTGAGCTCGTGCGTAGTCGGTATCGAAAACGCGGCGCTCGACGGCACGCTCAACGATTGGTCCACGCCGTTGAAGTCGTGGCAGCGGTCTCCATTCGGCAGCGAAACCAGTGCCGCGGCGCCTTTCGGGTAGCTACCGGTGTGACCGTTTCCAGTCAGGTCCGGCTCAGCTAGAGGTGCCTGATCGATCGTCCAATAAGCCACGGGTCCGTCCGCCAGCACCAGGCGATCGTAAGCGCTCCCGCCCGCGTCCGGACTTCCGCCCGCTCCATTTCCGCCCGCTCCCGCGTTCCCTCCCGCGCCACTCCCGCTCATCCCCGAACTTCCGCTCTCGCCTCCGCTCCCGCTTCCGCTCACGCCCGCGCTCCCGCTCTCGCCTCCGCTTCCGCGCCCACCGTTCCCGCCCGCGCCCCCGCTCCCGTCCGCGCCCCCGCTCGCGCTCGAGCCCGCGGAGCCTCCACTCGATGGTGATCCACCGTGCGCGCCGTCGCTCGAGTCGCTATCGCACGCGGTGAGAGCCATCGCCATGACGGCGGGCAAGATCCGTTGCCGCGAGCGCCAAGTCGTCACCGCGTGCGCCATTCGCCGATAGTCGCATGCTTTGCCATGCGTGCGCTCGCGCTCTCGGCGACCCGAGTCACGATGGAGTAAAGGGGGGGTCGCGCGACGCATGTAACGAAGGTATGAAAGGGGGTAGTGCATGCGAAAGCGCCGAAGTCCTGCTTTTCCGATCCCGGATCGACGCATCGTCCTCGCAGTCGCGATAGCGCTGCAGTCGTGTGCCTCGCCCGTCTCGCCGCCATTTCGCGCGCGTCCGCCCACAGCGGGGAATACGAAAGACGTGTCACCACCGGTTGCCTCATTGCCCTCTGCTCCGACGACGTCGGCACCCTCGACTCCGCCGACCAGTGCAGCTCCGGTCGCGATTGAAGCGAAGAGTGCGACAACGCCGCCAGAGGGTGCGGTCGCGATCCAGGCGTTCGTCGGTCTCGACGATATTCAGGTCGGCGCCACGAGCCGGAAAGAGCTCGAATCGAAGCTCGGTGCCCCGGTAGCGGTGCGCCAACACGGCTCGTACTCCACCTCGCTCGTTTTCGCGTCGGGTATCGAGGCCACGTTTTGCCAAAACGATCCCGAAAAGCTCGTGCATTGGATCTCTTTTCGAGATCCTTTCAAAGGCTACGTCGCGAGCGACACGCCGGATCCCATCATTTTGGGGACGACCACGGTTCGGGAGGCTCGGAAGCGCCTGGGCCAGTGCGACTGGACGACGTCGGACGGCGCTCCCACGTGGTCGTGCAACTACTACAACTCGGACCACGTCCGTCAGCTTTCACTCCACGTGACTCGCGACAAGACCGTCCCCCAATTCCCGCTCGATGAAGCGCTACATCTCGATCGCCCGATCGTGCGCATCGAGGTCGCGATCGCGTCAAATTGTCCCTGAGTTCATCCTGTCCGCCCATGGCATCATCCCGGGTAGGGACTTACGAAGATAGGCATGACGTACGTGCTGATTCACGGAGCCGGGGACGTTGGATGGTACTGGCACCTGGTTTCGGCTGCGCTGCGTGAGCAGGGTCACGACGTCGTCGCGGTCGACCTGCCGTGCGAAGACGAGTCTGCGGGCTGGTCCGACTATGCCGATGCCGTGTGCGACGCGATTGGCACCCGAGAGAATCTCATTGTCGTCGCGCAATCGTTCGGTGGTTTCACCGCTCCGATCGTCTGCAGCCGCAAGCCTGCCGACCTGCTCGTTTTCGTGGCCGGGATGATCCCGCGGCCCGGCGAATCCGCGAACGAGTATTGGAAGAACACGCGATTCGGAGAGGTCGAGCGCAACGTAGATTTCTCGGATCCGATCGCGCTCTTCTACCAGGACGTACCGCGCAAGCTGGCCGAGCAAGCGCTCGCGCGGAGTCGGCGCCAAGCGGAACGCATCGCCGACGAGCCGTGGCCGCTCGAAGCTTGGCCGGAGGTTCCCGTGCGGTTTCTGCTCTGTTTGCGTGATCGCCTATTCCCGTCGGCTTGGCTGCGCGGGGTTGTCCGCGATCGCCTTGGGATCGAGCCCGACGAAATCGACACTGGGCATTGCGCTGCCCTCGCTCGCCCAACCGAGCTTGCCGATCGCCTGGAGACGTTCCGGCGCCGTCGGTGACGACGCGCGCGCGCCGCGGGAAGCGGCCGCTGGTGACGCGAGCGTTAAACGTTGGTGGCTTGCTCGACGCCGTGCGAAATCGCCAGCTGCGTCTTCCGGTGCTAGAGCCCGAGCAAGATGATCGTGAAGCCTCTGCCCCTGCTCTCGGTCTTCGCAGCGGGCTGTCTCAGCGGTGCGGTGTTCATCGCCTTCTGGCGCGTAGACTCCGCGGACGTGCCGAAGAGCGGTCTTAGCGAACGCGCGATGCAGAGTGATGCATCCCGCACGGCGCAGCAGCAGCGCGAGCCGGCCATTCAACTAGCAGTGAACGACGACCGCAGCGCCCCGCGCGTCGAGCCTGCGTCCCCAAAAAAGGACGAGCACCTCGGCGGCGAGTCCCCGACGGAGCCGGGTACGTCCGTTGCGGACGTGTTGACTCGTCTGGAAGCCGCGTACCATGAGCGGATCACCGCACCCCGTCAGGGCGACACTCCTAACAGTGAGGCTCCGCCTCCCGAGCTCCCCGTTCGTGGGGAAACCGCGGTCGCCGTTGCCGACCCTGCGCCGCCGCCGGAGTCCGTGCCCCGAGCGGACGCGCCTACGGAAAGCGATCCCCAAACCGATGTACGAGCCCTGGCTCGCCGGGACGATGCAGCGCCGCGATACCTGTACGAGGGGGACGTGAATCAGAACGTTCAGGTCGGCAACGTGCATCAAGGTGACGTGAACAACGTCCAGCAAGACGTGAATAACGTCCAGCAAGTCGTGGTGCTTCAGTACCTCCAGCTCCTCACCATCTCACCCGATGGCCAGCTTGCGTCACCTGCGCAGAAGGCTCGCCGAGAGTCGAAGCGGCACGCACGCCCCTTTTCCCGCTCGCTGACCAACCCGAACAATCCGTGGCAGTTTCGCGGTTCCGCCCCCCGTCTTGGTCACGTAAGGCGGTGACATTGAGAACGTCACATCTCACCGGCTCAGGAACGCACTCCTTTCGGCTTCGTCGCAGATAGGCGCCGCTGGGTCGAGCCCCTGACGGACCGTTCGGCAACGGCGATGTTGACGTGACACAAACCGCCTGGGCTATCGGTGGCGATCGAATTGCTCTGCCGCCGGATGGCGAAGACTCGTTTCGCGCCAAAGATGCCATCCGATTGGCGGGCATGGATAGCTGACCCTGGGCCGCGCCCGAGGCGAGCCAGTTACGAGTTGCCGTGAAAGCCTGTGCACGGCGAAAATATGTCGCGAGCTGGAACAATTGGACTAACGGGGTTCATGTAAGGTTCGGCGCATGGCTCGACGGCTTCTGTTGGCCGGAGCGATGCTGGTCTGTCATTGCAGCAGCGGCTCGAGAGGCACCGAAGCGGGGACAGGTGGAGCGTCGCCCGACGGTAGCCTCGGCGTCGGCGGCACCGCCGCTGCCGGTGGCGCGATGGGTCCATCGGCAGGCACGGGCGGAACGGGTGGACCGCCCGGAGGCGGAGCCACCGGTTCGAGCGGTTCGAGCGGTTCGAGCGGCATGCCGGATGCGACGAGTAGTGGCGGTACGTCTGCGGCGGGCGGCGCGCCGGATGCAACGAGCAGTGGCGGTACGTCTGGAGCGGGCGGCGCGACGGGTTCTGGCGGAACATCCGGGGAACCAGGCACGCCGAGCTCTGGTTGCGGAATGGCCAACGCTCCGCCCAGCGGGAACAAGACGATCGACGTGGACGGCACATCGCGCCAATACATCGTGACGGTACCGACTGGATACGACCCCAACAGGCAGTATCGTTTGATCTTCGCGTGGCATGGCCTGGGCGGCACTGCGACGCAGATGGCCTCCAGTTACTATGGACTCGCTTCACGCTCGGCGCAGAGTGCGATCTTCATCGCAGCGCAGGGCCTTCCGGGGACGGGTCAGCAGAGCGGATTGGCGAGCTGGACCAACACGGGGGACCGCGACATCACGTTCACGCGCAAGACGCTCGAGTGGGCGAAAGCGAGCTACTGCATTGACGTGAAGCGCGTGTTTTCGATCGGCATGAGCAATGGCGGGTTGATGTCGAACGTGGTTGGTTGCGAGCTCGGCGGTTCCTTCCGCGCGATCGTGGCCATGTCGGGCGGCGGGCCTCAGGGCTACGCGCTGAAACCCTGTACAGGACAGATTGCAGTGTGGATCTCGCACGGCAACAAGGACAACAACGTGCCGTTCAGCTACGGCCAGGCGAGCCGCGACTATTGGACGAAGGCCAATCATTGCGGCACAGCGACCACCCCCACGACGCCCGGCACCTGTCTCGAGTATCAAGGCTGCGACTCCGGATTTCCCGTCCAGTTCTGCGAATTCGACGGCGGTCACATGGTGCCGAGTTTCGCGGGCGAGGCAGCGTGGAACTTCTTCGCACGGTTTTGAATGGCGGTGCTCGTCGCGTGTCAATTCCAGTTCTGCTCTGCACGATCGAGTTCAGGTCGGTACCCAGCTTGCCGGCGCCGGCCCCCGCGTGATCCGTTACGGAGAAAAGGCTCATGAGACCTCTACACACCAAGGTCCTGATTCTGGAGTTTTTGACTGCTTCTTTGGCAGGCCTGATCGGTTGCAGCGCCAGTTCATCGGATTTACCGAACCGCAACCGCAATCAAGCGGGTGGCTCGAGCGGATTCGGCGGCAGCGGACCAGGTGGCAGCGCTGGCACAGGCCCGGTGGGTGCCGGGGGTCAGGCCGGCAGCGGGCCGTTCGGCGCGGGAGGTCAGGGCGGCGGACAGTTCGGTGCTGGCGGTTCAGCCGGCAGCGGCGGCGTTGCGGGCAGCGGTGGCGTTGCGGGCAGCGGTGGCGTCGCGGGCAGCGGTGGCGTTGCGGGCAGCGGTGCTGGCAGCGGTGGCGTGGCCGGCAGCGGTGGCGTGGCCGGCAGCGGTGGCGTCGCTGGCAGCGCTGGCGTCGGCGGCACCTGCACGGGAGGCCCCGTGTCTGGCTTGTCTTTGAGCGCCGTCGACGCTTACCAAACGGTGCAGATTCCGATCATGGAAGCGAGGATGGCGGTCGCGCCGGATCAACGGAACGCCGACGTCGTGGTCGGACGAAAAACGGTGTTTCGCGTCCATGTCACGCCCGAAGCCGGGTGGACACCGCGGCAGGTGTCGGCCCGCGTCGAGCTTGCGGACGTGGCGGCGCCGGCCCCGAATCAAACGAAGATCTTCTCCGGGTTGCTGAGGCCAACTGCCGCTTCCAGTGATGCCGATCTCAACAGCACGTTCCAAGTGAGCGTGCCGGCCGAAGCCATCGGGCCGGATACGCGCTATGCGGTGACACTCGTGGAGTGCGACGGGGCCCCTCCGGCCGGAGACACGACACGCGCGCGCTTTCCGAGTCAGGGCTTCGAGCCATTGGCAGCTCGCAAGACCGGACCGCTCAAGGTCAACATCATTCCCATCACCGGGACCAACATTACTATGCAGGGACTCGAGCCATTCAAGCAGCGGCTCGAGGCGGTCTACCCCATCACGGAGGTGCAGTTCACAATCGCCGCGCCCCTCACGGCTACCGCCGCTTCCATGTGCGCGCTGCTCGCGTCGGTCACAACGCGTCGGAGCCAGGAGCGCCCTCCCAATGACGTGTACTACTACGGCCTTGCGCCCGGCATCCTGGGTATGCAGTCCGGTTGCTCGAACACGAGCACGAGCGGCCAGGGCAGCAAAGTATCCGCGGGTTGGGCTCAGGGCTACACGCCGGACGATGGAAGGACAGGTGCGGCCACGATGTGTCATGAGCTCGGCCATGCCCACGGCAGGTTCCACGCACCATGCAACGTTCAGGATCCAGACGCGCTGTATCCTTATCCCGGTGCCAACATCGGTGTGTGGGGCTACGACAATCGGTCGGGAGAGTTCCGTCCGCCCACGAGCAAGGACATGATGAGCTATTGCCCCGAACCTCGATGGTCAGCGTGGATCAGCGACTACACCTATCAAGCGATTGTCGACCGCGCCGCCGTGGTGAATGGTCAACCGGAGGTCCCGGCACCCCTCGATGAGGTCGCCACCGTGTCTTGGTGCTTGCTGGTTTCCGATTCGGCCGGCGTGCACTGGGTGAAGGAGCCGCTGCTCGTACAGGGCACGCCCGATGGGGATCCGGTCCGCGCCATCATCTACGGCGCAAACGGCTCTTTGTCGGAGGTCGTAGTCTACAGGCAGCCGCTCGAGGATGGTGTCAGCGACCGCGCTTTCATGCTCACGCTGCCCGAACCGGATCCGAGTTGGCAAGCGATCGAGGTTCCAGGATTCCTTCTTCGACAGGCGTTCTAGCACTGCAACGAAAACGAGCGCTCGAGCTGTTCCCCGACCTCGATCGATGCGGAGGACCCGCGGCAGACGCGCGTCCGCTCTTAGGAAGCGCGGACGGCCTCTGTAACTGCTGGAAAATGCCGGGGAAGTGTCACCAGGTCTCGCTTGCTTTCGAAAAGGAACGGGGCCATGTCGATCTGGTCGCTCCTCGTTCGTCGCCATTGCACAAGCGGGTGGTTAACCTGCCTCCCCCCACGCAAGGAGAAGAGCAATGGCCGAAAACACCGTCAAACTTCATAGGGTACTTCGCGCACCACCCGAGAGGATCTACCGAGCGTTCCTCGATGCCGATGCGATGGCGAAATGGCTGCCGCCACACGGCTTCACGGGCAGGGTCCACCAGATCAAGGCCGAGGTCGGGGGAACCTACAAGATGTCCTTCACGAACCTCACGACGGGACACAGCCATTCGTTCGGTGGCGAATTCCTCGAGCTCGTGCCAGGCGAGCGCATTCGCCACACCGACAAGTTCGACGACCCGAACCTGCCCGGTCAGATGCAGACAACGGTTTCGCTGAAGAAGGTGTTGGTCGGCACGGAACTGACCGTCGTGCAGGAGGGCATACCGAGCGCGATCCCCGTCGAGGCTTGTTACCTCGGGTGGCAAGAGTCCCTGACGTTGTTGACCCAGCTCGTTGAGGCCGAGATCAAGCAGTAGTGGTCGGCGGGAACAGTCCCGCTTGCGAGGCCCTCGACCGCGGAGGATCGAGGGCCTCCGGCCAGGCAGGCGTTCGGGACCCGATTACTTCAGTCACGCGCCCAAGGGGCGGCGCGACTAGAGCATTGGCCCGTTCGCGAAGAGCGGCCAAAGAGCGAGTTCGCTGTGTTGCTTCATCAGCCAGCGACCGAAGCCCGTTTCCCGCCAGCCGAAGACAACGCCTGTCGCGTAGAGCTCGCCCGCCCGAGCACGACGAACAAGATCTGCAGCGTCGACAGTGGAGGGCGGATGCTCGGCGGCCCATCGAGCACCGGCCTCCTTCTCGCGCTCCCGCTCGAGAGCAGCTTGGACATCGCAAACCACGGGGCTCGCGTTCGCACCGAGATGCAATGACGCTTCTGCGATGCGGCCGATGAGCGGGTCACCGCTCAGTGACTGGTCGAAGCCCGGTGTCGTGGCCGCTAAGTCGGCGGAAGTCGCCCCGTCGTGCGTCAGCGCGAATAGAGCGGCGCGGCTCCGCACTGCGCACTCGGCGAGCGCGTTGAGCGAGGTCGCGTCTTCGGTCAACGCGTGTTTGAGCGCTCGCGCGAGGAGGGCCAGGATGTCTTCGGCCGCCCTTTTGGCCTTTCTCTTGCTTTTCGTGGTCGCCGTCGCGGCCACGAGCGCGTCGAGTAGCTCTGCATTCCCCTTCTTCAGGCTTTCGAGCGCGGCATCGAATTCGCCGCGCCGCGCTGCCTTGTCCTCTTTTCGCTTTTTGGCGGCCTTCGGCGAGTAGAGAACCCGCGATTCGTCGAAGGAGACGTATACGCCCTTCGCTTCATGCGCAATGCGGCATGCTAAACGCCGTACGACGGACCAGTCTGCACGCGATGCAGACCCGTTGATGCCCACCGCGCATTGGGCCTGCTCCCCCAGCCAGCGGTCGTTCCGGCGCGCATCTTCGACCTCCCACTTGGCCCGCAGCTCGAGCCAGAACGAAGCACCAGCCACCGCGCCACCCCAGGTGCCATCGTCGTTCGGCGTAAAGGCGCTCGCATCGAGCCCTTCGCGCTCGGCGTACGACGCCAATGACTCGGGTACAGCTGCACAGATGACGCCTTCGTCGAGCGACATGGGCAGCTCGTTCTATGTGCCAGGTGATCCGAAATTGCAACCGAGCGAGGTCGGGGTTGGCCTGGTGACCGAGAAGGCAGTGGTGGCACAAACTGTCAGCACGCTTTAGAATCTCGCGATGCGTGCGCTCACACGAGGCTTCGCCGTGTCCGTCGCCCTGTCGAGTTTCGCGTTCGGCTGCGCGCGCTCTCCCGACACCGTCGTACACTTTTCGGCGCCGTCGGGGGCAAGCTGGGAGGTGCGTCAGGCGGACGGCGCGTTGCTCTGCGCGCTTCCTTGCAGCGTCGAGCTCGACGAAAAGGAGTCCGTGAGCGTGCGCCGTTCCGACGGACGGACGCGCTTCGTAGTCCATCAGGAGCAACTTGGAGAGGGCTCTTTCAGCGGCTCGATCCACACGGGGCCCAAGCCGACGCGCGGCGTCGTCGCTGCGCGCGCACTGGCCGCCGCGCTCTCGGGCGCGGGTTCCGCGCTGGTCGAGACGGATGATGCGAAGTATGTCGGTGCCGGCGTGCTCCTGACCGGCGTGGGCGCTGCAGCGCGCGCCGCGATCGATACCTGGCGCCCCGAGCACGATGAGCTGTGGGTGCAACGCTCCGCGAACCGCTGATCCAAAGCGCAAGGAAAACCGGGCATCGTGCCGTCGGCCCAAGTTCTGGCCGACGGCCTTTCGACGACGCGCCAGGCGCTCAGAGCGGTTTGTACCAAGCCCAGTCGATGACCATCCGCGCCGGGAAGTCCGTGGGCAGAGGTGCCGGTAACCAGGACGGCGCGACGGCGAAGTTCGCGATGTAATAGAACGGCTGCTGCATGTGAGCCCAGGCGCCGGCGGGGACGGATGCCGCCGTCCAATCGCCCATCAGCAGATCGTCCACGCCGATCCGGATGCGGTCTGGCTCCCACTGCATCCAATATGTGTGGAAACCGTCGCCCGCGTTTCCGCCGCTGTGGGATGCGGGCACTGCCTTGTTGATTTCCAGGGAGGGAATGCTGCCACCGAAGTGAATGTGGGTACTGTATTGGGTCGTGTTGCCAAAAAACTCCATCACGTCGATTTCGCCGTAGGGGTTGTAGTTGTACCCAACGAACAGCATCCACCACGCGGGGAACCACGACCTGCCGGCCTTCGGGAACTTGATCCGCGCGGCACACCAGCCGTACTGCATGTTGAACTTCGTCCGGCTCGTGAAGCGACCCGAGGTGATCGTGCTCCCGCTTTGAGTCGCTTCGAGC